>Ga0247808_10000069_pt1 | contig 88159 bp, 79 predicted proteins | sample UWRJL089202R1_FD_179914 | JGI IMG/M metagenome (GOLD analysis project Ga0247808, IMG submission 179914) | Plant litter microbial communities from Arlington Agricultural Research Station in Wisconsin, United States - UWRJ-L089-202R-1 | ecosystem: Environmental > Terrestrial > Plant litter >...
CCTCCGCGACGCCGACAACATCCTGGTCTGCGAACCCGGACAACCCGGCCACGGCTACCTCGAAGGCAACACCGCACCCGTCTCCCAAGAAACCATCGAACGCCTCATCTGCGACTCGGCCACCATCGAGATCACCGTCGATGACCTGGGCCGGCCCCTGAACGTCGGCCACGAACAACGCCTCTTCAACCGGGCCCAACGCCGCGCCCTCGCCGCCCGCGACGGCGGCTGCCGCTGGCCCGGCTGCGACCGGCCACCCGCCTTCACCGAAGCCCACCACATCCAACACTGGAAACGCGACCACGGCCGCACCGACATCAACCAGGGCATCCTGCTCTGCCACGCCCACCACATGCTGCTGCACAACCAAGGCTGGCAAATCCTCGAGAACACCGGCGCCTACTGGCTGCGCCCACCCGCCACCATCGACCCCGGCCAAACACTCATCGAGATGCCCAGCCACACCCCGCCGGGCACCACCTGACCCACGCTGGGTCGCGACCACACGCCGATCGAGCTTGTCGAGATTTCGCCCGCCTGTGCACTTTCGCGAGCATCGTCACCGGGTCTACTTCGACAAGCTCAGCACGGCGTCGACACGCTCGACCAGCGGGGTGGCACCACACCTCGAACGCGGCATGCGAGTACCCCTCCGGTACCGGAGAGGCGCCCGCATGGCTGAGAGTCAGCGCTTGAGGTTGGTGAGCTCCTGCAGCACCTCATCCGAGGTGGTGATGATGCGGGCATTCGCCTGGAAGCCGCGCTGCGCGACGATGAGATTGGTGAATTCCTGCGAGAGGTCCACGTTCGACATCTCGAGCGCCCCGCCGATGAGCGACCCCAGCCCGGTCGAACCCGGGGCACCGATCTCGGCGGTACCGGAGTTGAACGTGGCCTGGTACCCGTTGGATCCGGTCTTCTCAAGCCCACCCGGGTTGGTGAATGTGGCCAGGGCAATGCGGCCGAGGGCCTTCTGCTCGCCGTTGCTGAACAGGCCGATGAGAGTGCCGTCCTTGCCGAACGAGTAGGACTCGAGCGATCCGGGTGCGCTGCCGGTCTTGGATGCGACCTCAGCCGTGCTGAGGCCCGCCAGGCCGGTGAGCGCGGCCATGCTCACCCGTATGCCGCCGATGACAAGGTCGGGCCCGGCAGTGAGCTTGCCATCAGTGAACGCCAAAGTCGTCGAACCGGTTGCCGACCCGGGCGCCGTGCCGTCGACTCCGGTGACAGCCCAGCCGCCCGAGGCCGCGCCCGTGCGCGTGAAGGTGAGCGACACCGTGCGAGCCGCCCCAGACGCGTCGTAGACCTTGATGTCACGCAGGACTGAGGTGCCCACTGCAGCGTCCGAGGGCAGGTTCCCACCCATCGCCGCGGATGTGGTTGCCGTGCCCGCGATGACCGCGTTCTGCGGCAGGGTGATGTCGCTGAGGGCGCCGCCCTCGTTGATGACGCCGTCGACCGCAGACCAGCCCTGCACGATTGCACCTGACGGCGTCACCAGCCGCCCGGCCGAATCGAAGTCGAAGGTGCCGGCCCGGCTGTACACGGCTTGGCCGCCTTCCTTGGTGACGAAGAAGCCGTCGCCGGCGATGAGCATGTCACCGGCCTTACCGGTCGTCTGCGAGGAACCCTGGGTGAAGTTGGTCGAGATACCGGCGACCTGCACACCGAGGCCCACCTGGGCCGGGTTGGTGCCGCCGGCCTCGGTGGTCGGCCCTCCGGCGCCCTGGGTCAGCTGAGAGAGCGTGTCCTGGAACTGTGTTGCCGACGCCTTGAACGCCGTCGTGTTGACGTTGGCGATGTTGTTGCCGGTGACGTCGAGCATGGTCTGGTGGGCACGGAGCCCGGAGATGCCGGAGTAGAGGGAGCGAAGCATGGGTGCTTCCTTTCGAGAGTTCGTGCAGACGGATGGTGGTGGGTGCGGTGTTGTCGGCCGACGGCGGCATCGGGGCCGAACCGCACGGGGTCGAATCGGCCGTGCGAGCGGCCGGGGGCGGTGCCGCCTCACCCCGTCGGGGCGGTCACCCCCGAGATGGCATCGAGGGCGACGCTGGCCTTGCCGACGGTGACCTGGGGCACCGGGCCTGCAAACGACACGGCCGTCACAAGCCCGGAGACGCTCAGGCCCTTAGCATCCGTGTATGTGACGTTCTGGCCTACGAGAGCCGCAGCGGAGGTGCGCATCTGCAGCGAGAAGTTCTCGTCCGAGGTGGTGGACAGGGCGGTGATCTTCTCCATCATGGCCAGCTGGGTGGTCTGCGAGATCATCTGGTTGGTGTCCATGGGCGAGCTTGGATCCTGGTTGCGCAGCTGGGTGACCAGGAGCGACATGAAGGCCTCGGAGTCCAGAGTCTGTTTGGGCGTACGCACCGGCGCGGTGGCGTACATGCTGGCTTTGGAGGCAGAGCCGGTGGCGTTGGGAGTGGCGGCGGCCACCGTTCCTACGGCGTCGACGGTCATGAGATCTCGTTTCTCGGGAGCTGCGTGGATGTGGATATGGATGAGTACGTGGACGAGGAGGAAGACTGGTGAGAGCCTGGCGTCACGCCGCTCGGCGGATCAGGCGAGAACATCGACACGTCCCCTCTGCGACCGGACGCCGGCATCGTCGGCTGAGCCGCCGGCCACGTCTGCGGATGCCAGGACGGAAGATCTGAGCCAGGGATCCGGAACCGCGGTTCTCGGCCGGTCATGAGGCCTGCCGGCATCTGCGCCATGGCCCGGGTTTCCCTGCCCGGCAGCGGCGCGATCCTGCGCGCCGGACTGGCCAGGGTCTCCCGGCTGGCTGCGGCTGGACAGGTCGAGGCTGGCCGGAAGCCCGCCGCCGGCGAGATCGCGGCGCAGGTCGGGCAGGATGAGGCGCAGCGCCTCGCGGGCCGCGTCGGTGGGCGCGAAAAGTTCCAGTCGCATACTGCCGGCGCTGATCTGTGCGCGCACCAGGACCGGCCCCAGGTTGTCTGGAGTCACGCTGATTGACAGTGTGTGCTCCCCCGCGCCCGCAGCCGCCAGGGTGAACAGCGGACGGACTACCTGCGCGGCCAGGGGCGTCGGTGTACTGGCCGGCAAAGCGATTGTCGGGGAGACCGCAGCGGGTGCGGACGCCCCCACGACGGTACCCGGGACCGTGGAGCCCATCGATACGGCCGGATCCAGGGCGGTGGGGTCCCGTGTGACCACCGCCACCGCGGATGCGTCGGGTGCAGTCGCGGGTGCAGCACCGCTCCGGCCGTCCCGCGCTGCGGCCGCGGCGACAATTGTGCCGGCGGAGGCTGTGGAGGCGGCGGAGGAGGCGGAGGTCGTGGTGGTGGCGGAAGTACCGGCGGCGATCCTGGCGTCAGAGCCCGTCCCGGCAACGGCCTCCACCAGGCCGGAATCGCCGAGCGCTGCGACCGCGAAGTTCGCGGCGCCGCTCTGAGCGCCGGCCCGGGCGGCGCCGAGTGGGGCCGCACCGAGCGGGGCAGTGATGACTGGGGCCGTGATTGCTGAAACCGTGGCGCTCGGAGGTGCGCTGTTCATGCCCGCGCCGCCCGGGGCCGAACCGCCCAGGGCCGCACTTTTCAGGGTTGCACCGCTCGGGTCGGCACCACTCGGGTCGGCACCGCCCGGGTCGGCACCGCCCGGGTCGGCACCGCTCGGCTCGGCACCGCTGAGGTCGGCACCACTCGGGTCGGCACCGCTCAGAGCCGCTCCGGTCCAGAGGAAACCGGACGTCTCGGCCCCGAAGAATGCGGCGCCGCCCTGGCCAGAGCCGCCCAGAGCTGCGTCGCCGTGGACAGCGCCGCTCCCGTCGGCGACCGACTGAGAGGCACCGATCGGGGCTGCGAAGGTGGGGACGGAATCGGCCGTCGCCGCGCCACCACCGGTGTCGCCCTGGGCAGCGCCGCCTGGGGCGCTGCTCGCCGAAGCCCCGTCGGGCCGGACGCCGCCGGGCTCCGTCAGGCTGCCGATCTGCGTGGGGCCGGCGGGCTGCGGGAGACCAGCGTCGGTGGCGCTGGTCTGGACACCGGCTGACCCGGCACTCCCGCCCACCGTGGCTGCCTCGGCCGGGGCCTTCGCCGACGCGATGTTGCCCGTCTGTGCAGCACCGAGATCCCCGGCGGTGGCTGGAGCTCCGCCGACGCGAGGTGAGGCGGTGTGAGCTGCCTCATTGTGGACAGCGCCGGCGCGAGTAGCTGCGGCCTCGGCACCGCTCGACACGGTTACACCTGCCTGGGCTGTACCCGCCGCATCTGCTGCGGTTGCGGGGGTCTCCGCTGCTGCAGCTGCCGAGACGGTTGTCGCGCTTCCGGAGGAATGTTCCGCTGCAGCGGGGTGGTCGGTCCTTTTCGACGCCGCCGCCGGCCTCGTCACGATGACGTCCGCACCGGGACCGGTCGCGGCGGCGGCTTTCAGGGTGCCGGCGAACACAGCCGCGGCTCGCCGGGAGCCACCTGCTGAGCCGGTCGATGGGGCGGACAATCGTGCAGCTGACAGGTGGGCCGCTGCCGGTCCGGGGCTCAGCGGTGCGGCGCCCGAGGTCACGACGCCAGTCCAGACATGGACAGTGCCGAAGCGGACAGAGCCGACGTGGACAGCGCCGAGGTGGACTGCGCCGACTGCGACGTTGTTCCTGAGAACAGCGAGGCGAACGCCGCCGTGAGCAGATCGGCCTGGCTCGAGCTGGCTGCTCCACTCGGCGCCGTGCCCGATGCAGTGCCGGCGACCGCGGCATCCGGGATCACTCGTCGGATGGTGTCGATCTCGGAGTCGTCCATGTAGGCGTCAACCTTGCACACCGTACGACCCTCATACGGAGCGTGGATCACCTGGTTGTTGCCGGCATAGATCAGGATGTGCTCACCGCCGCCCGTCACGATCAGGTCACCGGGCCGGGCCTCGGCGAGGGAGCCCACCTCGGTGCCGATGGTCATCTGCCCCGAGACCAGGCGCGGAATGTCTATGCCCAGGTCGGCATAGACGCGTTGCACGAGACCCGAGCAGTCCATGCCGCTGCCGTCCTCACCGCCGAAGACATACGGCACCCCCAGGTACTTCTCCGCGGAAGCAACCACGTCGGCGCCGGTCGCACCCGCGGTGTTCCCGACGGTGGACGTTGCCGTCGCCGCGGCCAGGGCATCCGCAAAGCTCGTCGCGGACACCGTCGCGGTCGTCGCGACAGCGCTGCTCGACGTCACACCGGTGCCCCCGGCCACAAGGTCGTTGAGCTGCACCAGCCGGGTCTGTATCTCGCCGACCCGCAGCGTCGCATCCACCAGTGTCACGTTCTCTCCCCCGTTGTGTTTCCCCGTGCGGGGGTTCCGGCCTGCGAGGTTCCGGTCTGCGCGCGCTGCTCGCCCTGCCGGCGATGCCAACCCGTGGAGGCGATCTCGTCGATGACCGTCTGCTGGGCGTGCAGGTCCTCCGCCGCCTCCGCGGCACCATGCCGTCCCTCGAGCTTCTCCAGACTCGCCGACGCCGCCTTCTTCGCCTCGAAGTCCGCTTGCGCCGCTGCCGCCGCCTGCTGCGCCACGTCGTCCAGTGCGACCAGTTCGGCCAGCATGCTGCGCGAGGATGCCCGCGCCGCCGCGATCGCATAGAGCGTGTCGGCACCGGTGGGGTTGAGCGGAAGATGTTCGAGCGCCGCCCGGGTTTCATCGATACGGGTGGCGGTCGCCCGGAGGCGCGCGTTCGCGGCGGCCAGGTCGCCCGCGGCCTGATCCTGCTGCAGGTGGCGCAACCGCAGCAACCCGGCGAGGGAGAACGGCCGGCTCACCGGTCGCCGCCGAGTAGAGCGGCCAGGTCGGCGAGCCGGATCCAGGCCTGGTCGGCCGGGGTGTGCTCGTTGATCCGCTGTCGCAGGAATGCCGTGATGGCCGCGTCGTGCTCCACGGCCGCGTCCACCAACGGGTTGGTGCCGCTGCGGTAGGCGCCGACGTCGAGTAGGTCTTGTGCGGCCCGCCGTGCGGCAAGGACGGCGCGTAACCGGGTCGCGGACTCGGCCTGCTGCGGGGTGGTCACCCGTGCGGCCACCCGGGAGATCGAGGCGAGCGCGTCCACGGCCGGGAAGTGCCCGAGCACGGCCAGCGTGCGATCGAGCACGACGTGGCCGTCGAGGATGGAGCGGGCGGCATCAGCAATGGGTTCGTTGTGATCGTCACCGTCGACGAGGACCGTGTAGATGCCGGTGATCGAGCCCGTCTGGTCGGTGCCGGCCCTCTCCAGCAACCGGGCGAGCAACGAGAACGTCGACGGCGGATACCCGCGGGTGGCCGGCGGCTCCCCGGCCGACAGTCCGATCTCGCGCTGGGCCATCGCGACGCGGGTCAGCGAGTCCATCATCAACACCACGTCGGCCCCCCGGTCGCGGAACGACTCCGCGATGCGGGTGGCGACGAACGCAGCCCGCAGGCGCATCATGGCCGGTTCGTCCGAGGTGGACACCACCACGATCGACCGCGCCAGGCCCTCCTCGCCCAGATCGTCCTCGAGGAACTCCCGCACTTCACGACCGCGCTCCCCCACCAAGGCGATCACCGATACCTCGGCGTCGGTGCCGCGGGCGATCATGGACAGCAGCGACGACTTGCCCACGCCCGACCCCGCGAACAGGCCCATCCGCTGGCCCTTGCCCACCGTGGTGAGGGTGTCGAGCACCCGCACGCCCAGTTGGAGGGGCAAATGGATGCGGGAGCGCGCCATGGCCGACGGGCTCTCGTGCTCGACGGGCACCCGGTCGGGATCGACGAGTGGGCCCTTGCCGTCGATGGGCCGGCCCAGGCCGTCGATCACCCGGCCGAGCAGCCCCGGCCCGGTGGGAACCAGGTAGCCGGTGGTGCTGGCGCGAACGGGATCGCCCACCCGGATGCCGGTGAGCCGCGCCAGCGGCATGCAGCGCATGCCCTCTGGCGTTGTGGCGACGACCTCGGCGTCGATGCCGGCTCCCGTTGAACTGCTCGGAGCGGCCACACCGGCGCTGGCGCCCTGCGCGGCCTCGCCGAGCGCCCCACCGAACGACGCACCGGTTGCGCCGCCCGGTACCCCACCGATCGTGACGAGGTCGCCGATGGCGCCGTTCAGGCCACGCACGTCCACGCTCAGGCCCACGATCGATGACACAACGCCGACCCGCTCGGGGCGGGCGGCCGCCACCGCCCGGGCCAGCCGGTCGGTGGTGTCCGGTCGGGTGAGACTCATGAGTCGCCTCCGAGCGCCGCCCGGGCTCGCTCGAGGGCGCTGCCGATGCGGGCATCCAGATAGCCGTCGGGGAACTCGCTGACCGCGTCGCCGCGTTCGATACCAGGATCCGCCACACAGACCACGCCTGCTGCGGCAGTGACCGCGGGATCGAGCACGGCGAGATCGTCGGGGTGCAGTCGCACCGTGTGCAGTGCGGTGTGGGCCGCCCGGAGCCCGCCTGCTCCGGCGCCGCCGTCCTCCCCGATGGCCCGGCCGAGAGCCGACCGCGCGGCCGCTGACTCATCGGCCAGCGCATGCCCGACGATCGCCTCGGCCAGGGCGAACGCCGCCTCGAGAACAGTGTCCTCGGCGTCCCGCAGCACCGGCAGCGTGCGTGCGTCGAGTGCGCGTGCCGCCGCCTTCAGCACCGACAGCATCCGGTCGACCTGGTCCTGAGCGGCGAGAATCCGGTGCGCGTGTTCGGCGTCGAGGCGACGGATCTGGTCGGCCACCACCTGCTCGGCGGCTCGCAACCCCTCGGTGTATCCGGCGGCGTGACCGCGGGCCCGCCACTGCTGTTCGAGCCGCGCCCGGTCGGCGTCCCTGCCACCGCGCGCTCCGGAGGCGTGGCCGCCGAGCAGGGGGAACACCAGTGCGGAGAAGTCGTTCTCTGGCACGGCCGAGGGCACCGCCGTCGACGAGGGGGAAGGCACGGCGGACGGGGCCGCGGTGGGCACAGCGGGCGGCCCTGCGGCCGGCACGGCTGCGGGCACGGCTGCGGGCAGGGCTGCGGGCACGGCCGCCGCACCGGACACGAGGAACGCGGCGCTAGACAATGAAATCGTCCTCGTCGGCGCGTTGCACGGTGATGGCTCCCTCTGCGGCGAGCTCGCGGATGGACCGAACGACGGTGGCGCGCGCTTCCTCCACTTGCGATACCCGCACGGGTCCGAGCCCGGTGACCTCGTCGTTCAGGATGTCGCGGTTGCGTTCGGAGAGGTTGCGCTGGATGATGTCGACGACAAGCTCGCTGGTGCCCTTCATGGCCACGGCCAGCACCTGGGCGTCGATGCCGCGGAGCACCAACTGGACATCACGGTTCTCGAGTTTGATGATGTCGGCGAAGGTCAGCATGCGCGAGCGCACCTCCTCGGCGAGCACCGGGTCGCGTTCGTCGAGCGCCTCCAGCAGCGCCCGTTCGGTGCCGATATCGGCCCGGTTGATGATCTCGACGAGCGGTTGGATACCGCCCACCACGCCGGCGGAGTCCTTGGACGCGGCGACGGCGCCGATCCTCTTCTTGAGGATCTCGGTCACCACCCGCACCGCCTCGGGGGTCGCGGTGCCCGTCGACGCGATGCACTGGGCCACGTCGGTGCGCACAGACCCCTCCAGCCCCGACAGGATGGCCGACGCGTGTTCGGGTCGCAGGTGCGCGAGCACAAGCGCGATGGTCTGGGGAAGCTCCCCGTCGAGCAGGGCGAGCACCTGCAGTGCGTCGACGGTGTCGAGGAATTCGAACGCCTTGCCGGCCATGGACGTGGCGACCCTGCTCATCACGCCGGCGGCCCGCTCGGCGCCGAAGGACTTCTCCAGCAGACCGACCGCCACCGCGTGCCCGCCACGCGGGTTGCGCGCCCCCACGGTGGCGAGCTCGTGGAACTCGGCGACGGCGCTGTCCATCACCGTGGCATCCACCCGGCGCAGCTGGACGATCTCGGCGATGATCTCGGCGGCCTCCGTCTCAGAGAATTGCTTCATCACCTCGGAGGCGCGCTGCTGGTCCATGGTCATCAGGACCACGGCCACCTTCTGCGTACCGGTCAGGGGCGTCCTGGCATCGATCATGCGTGCTGCCGATCGTCCATCAGCCCACGCAACATCTCCGCGGCCATCTGCGGGTCACGCAGCGCGAGAGCGTCGATGTCGGCCACTCGCTGGTCACCGTCGCCCGGCGCATACGCCTGGGTCGGCGTGGGGTCGATGACCAGGGGCACGAGGTGGGGCTGCAGGGCGAACGGCACCGTCGGTGCGTCCAACGACGCGTGCGGCTGCACGAGCTCGGTCAGCTCGATGGCCTCGCGGCTCTGCCGACGTGACCGGCGGGCGTAGAGGATCAGGCCGAGCACGAAGGCGATCACCGTGCCGCCCACGATCAGGCCCACTCGGAGGATGCCGGCGGTACGGTCGGCGGCCTCTGCGGCCTCGGCCTCGGCCAGGGCGGCGGCCGCGGCGTCGGCGCCGGCGGCATTGAAGCTCACGACCTCCACGGTGACCGCATCGCCCCTGGCGCTGTCGATCCCGGCGGCGGACGAGACCAGGCTGGTCACGTCGGCCACATTGAGATCGTCGGCGACCGCCGAATTCACGGCCACCGAGACGGTCTGCCGGGTGATCGCCCCGGCCGGGATGGTGCGGGTCTCGGTCACCTTGTTCACGGCATTGTTGCGGGTGGTGTCCTCCGAGGTGAAGGTGCCGTCGGTGGAGGTGTCGCTCGGAACCGCAATGTTGTCGGGGCCGAGCACACCGGCGGCCGAGCCGCCCGAGCCGGTGTACGACTCGGTCTTCACGGCCTCGTTCAGGGCGGGGGTGTCGGTGGGCGAGGTGAAGGACTCCTCGACCCGCTGGGCCGCCTCCGTGCTCATGTCGGCGGCGACCACCACGGTGGCGTTGCCCGGGCCGACGACCTTGTCGAGCATGGCCTGCACCGAGCCGCGCACGCGTTCCTCATAGTCGTTGGCCTGTTGGCCGGCCGTTCCCGTGGCTCCGACGCCCACCGCGGAGAGCACGACCCCGGAGGCGTCGATGACAGCGACATCCGTGGGCTTCATGCCGTCGATCGAGGCACTCGTGAGGTGCACGATGGCCTGCACCTGGTCGGCGTTGAGAGTGACCCCGTTGCGGGTCCCCACGAAGACGGATGCGGTGGGGTCGTTGGCCTCGTCGGTGAAGACCGTGGCCTCGGGGATGGCCAGTCGCACCGAGGCGGTCTTGACGCCCTTCATGGCCTCGATCGTGGCGGCGAGTTCGCCCTCGAGCGCTCGCTTGTAGGTGACCGACTGCTGGAACTCCGACGCGGTGACCCCCATGGTGTCCAAGAGCGAGTAGCCCCCGGTGCTGGAGGAGGGCAGGCCGGCCGCGGCCGACTTCAGCCGTTCGTCGTAGACATCGGCCTCCGGCACCAGGATCGTCGCTCCCCCGTCACTCAACTGGTAGGGCACCCCGTCCGTGCGTAGCTGCTCCACGATGGTGTTGGCGTCCGCACCGCTCAGGCCCGAGTACAGCGGCGTATACGCCGGTTGGCTGACCCACATGGTGAGCGCGGCGATACCGAGCGCGAGAACCGCCACACCGATCAGGGCGACGGTGCGCTGGGCGACGGTGAATTCCCGCACCGCGTTGCCGAGGCGACGGAAGGCCGAGCTGATCTGAGCGGGCATCAGGCCTGCATTCTCATGATGTCGTTGAACGCCTCGACGCCCTTGTTACGCACGGCGGCCACGAGTTCGAGGGTCACCTGGGCGCGTGAGGCCGCGAGCGTGGCGGTGTGGATGTCGTTCAGGTCGCCCGTGACGGCTTGGATGGCGTATGTGTTGGATGTGGACTGCAGCTGCTGCAGGTTGTCGACGGCACCCGTGAGGGCGGTGGCGAAGCTGCCCTCGGTGCCGCTGCCGCCGGTGGTCGCCGTCGTGGCGGGCAGGTAGGACGTTGCGCTCACGGCGGGCACGGCGCCGATGGCGGAGACGGTCATCAGGAACGTCCGATCTGCAGGGCCGCTTCGTAGGAGGTCTTGGCCCTGTCGAGGACCGCTGCGTTGGCCTGGTAGCCGCGCTGCGCCATGATGAGCTCACCCATCTGCTCCGCGAGGTCGACGTCGGGTCGCCGGACGTAGCCGTCGGCATCCGCGAGGGCGTTGTCGGGTTCGTAGGTGAGGATGCCGTCCGCATCGCCCAACGCGGTGCCTGACACGTATGCTCCTGTGGTGCCGGCGCCTTCCTGGGCGACGATGTAGCGGGCCTGGAAGGCATCCCCCGACGTCGCGGTGACCGTGTTCGCGTTGGCGATGTTGTCGGCCACGGCGTCGAGCCACTTGCGGTGCAGCGTGAGGCCGGTGCCGGCGATACCGAGCGCGTCGAGGCTCATCAGCTGGTCCTCAGCGCGGCGCGCATGGTGGAGTCGGCACCGGCGGCGGCCTGCGCGGCGAACTGGTAGCGCAGCACGGTGTCGATGTTGGAGACGGTCTCGGTGTCGAGGTTGACGTTGTTGCCGTCGAGGCGGGTGGGCTCGAGGGACCGCGCCGTTGATGCACTCGCGTGCCCGTCGCCGTCGCGCACCGATGCGGCGAGGGCGGTCTCGAACGACACCCGCTGGGCGTGGTAGCCGGGGGTGTTGACGTTGGCGATGTTGTCGGCGATGGTGCGCTGGCGCAGCGCCAGCCCGTCGAGGGCGCTGGAGAGCGCTGCGCTGGTCACGGATTCGATCACGCGGATGCCCGTTTCGTCGTCAGGGTGCCGAACGGCCGATCCGTGGCCTGGGGTGAGCGATCCGTGCTCATCAGTAGCTATCGGCGTTCTGTGACGCTTCGTTAGGGCGAATCCCGAAAAGGTTCCAGCGGTGGCGGTCAGCCCGCGATGTCGAGGTAGACGGGGTGGTCGGACGGGTGCGTCGAGAGGATGGTGCGCACTGCCGCCAGGTGGGCGCCGGCCGAGCGCCGCGCATCCTCGATCTCGCGGATCAGCTCGAGTTGGCCGGCCAGCAGCAGCCGGGCCCGCTCCTCCAGCTCGCGCGGGAGCTGTCCGAGGAGCTCAGGCGCCCGCCACTGCACCCCGGTCACCAGCGTGCCGCCCTGGGCCGAGAGCACCGCGTCCCTGGCGCCGCTGCCGAGGCTGGCCTCGAGGTCGTCGAGCACCTTGAGCCATTCGGCCGCGCTGGTTCGAGGGATGGCCCGCTCATCGGTGCCGGCGGCGCTGCCGTGTGGGCGGGCGCTGCTGGAGTGGACTCTGTTGGAGGGTACGCCGCTGGAGGGGATGTCAGGCGACGCCACGGTAGCCCTCCGCACTCGGCGCCGTCTGCGGCGCGGGCAGTGCGGCGGCGGCCTCGTGCCACGCCTGACGCAGCGGCTCCAGCAGCACGATGCTTTCGCGGGTGCGGGTCACGTCGCGGTGGATGTTCGCACCGACCAGGGCGTTGGACACGTAGGTGTACACGGCGAGCAGTCCCTCCGCGCCGTCCCACGCCGCGACATTCAGCGAGGTGGTGAGCTCGTCGACGATGGCCTGCGCGTGCAGCAGGTTCTCCGAGGCCAGCGGCCAGTTCTCGCCCACCTGGGCGGCTTCGGTGCGGTCGAGGTCGAGCATCAGCCTGTCGTAGAGCAGTGTGAGCAGCCGCACGGGTGTGGCCGACAGTACGGCCTCCCGGTTGAGCTGGGCCCGGCGCGCCTGGGCGCCGGCCGCGGAGGCGGGCACCCCCGGACTCACCGGGGTGAACAACGCTGGGAACTCTGTCGGTGTCATCATGACGAAGAACTTCCTGTGTAGGCGGGCAGGAGCGAGGCGATCTGCGAGGTGAGCCAAGCCGATTGGGACTTGAGTTCGCCCAGGCGGGACTCCATGGCGGTGTACGTGCGTTCCAACGAGCTGCGCTTGGCGGTCAGCCTGAGATCCCAATCGGTGATCTCCAGCCCCATCGTCTTCACCTGGGACTCTTGGCTGGTGATGGTAGCCGTGAGTGTGCCGTCGTACTTGTCGGATGCGGCGGCGGCGGCGGTCGCGACCCGACCGGCGATCTCTTGCACAGCCTTCATCGTGCCGGCTGGGTCCTTGGCGAGGGCCGCAGTGAATTTCGCGGAGTCGAACTCCAGCGTGCCCGACTTCGTGATGCTGATGCCGATCTCCGACGGAGAGTGCCCGTTGACCGGCATGGACGCTGCGGTGATCAGGTTCTGGTTGACCGTGCGGATGGTGCTGTCGCCGGCGAAGACACCGGCGGACGTGACGGGCTTGCCCGTGGAGTCGGTGGTGGTCGACACTGCGGACCGGTTGGTGATGACGGCGAAGATGTTGTTGAGGCTGGTCACCAGGCCGCCGGCCATCGTGGTGATGGCGGTGTCGTCCCGGGCAACGGTGAGCGTGACCGGCGTGCTGGAGACCACGCTGACGGTCACATCCAGACCGGGCAGCAGGTTGGTGAACGTGTTGCTGCCCGAGGTGATGGCCTGTTCGGCGGCGGTGCCGGCCCAGAGGGTCACCTGGGCGTCCTGGGCCGCCTTGACCTGGGTGGTCGCGACCGTGCCGCCGGTCACGGTGAAAGCGTGCGCCGCGCCGGGGGCCGCGCTGCTGAACTGCAGGCGGAAGGAACCGGCGCCCACGGCGACCTTGGTGGCGGTGATGCCGAGCCCGGCCTTGTTGACCGCGCTGACGACGTCGTCGAGGGAACCGGAAGCCGGCGTGATCACGGTGGAGGTACCGGCGGCGTTGGTGAGTGTGAGGGTGGCGTCGGGCCAGGCTGTCACGGGCGCCGTGACCGTCACCTGGTTCTGGGCGAGCCGGCCCACAGTGACGTCGACGACACCGGCTGCGGCGCCGGCGCTGGTGGTGGCGGAGACCTGGCTGGAGCTGCTCGTGGCGCTGTAGAGGTCGTAACTGGCGGGCTTGGCCGCCTTCGCGGCGGCATCGGCGAGGGTGGAGACCTGGGTGTTCAGTCCCTGAACGGCGGTGGTGTAGCTCTGGGCGGCGGTGACCTTGCCTTTGAGCAGGGTCTGCGGAATCGCTTCGACCGCGATGAGGTTGTTGATCAGGGTCGTGGTGTCCTGGCCGCTGATCAGCCCATCGATGGAGAGTCCCATGGCGCCTTCCGTCCCCTCGTGCGTGTGTCGGCATGTGCTGTGCTGCCTGGTTTGACTGGCGGCCGACGACGAGTGGCCGGCGGCGGGCTTCCTGAGGTCCAGTTCAGGTTGTGCTCGCCACCGGCCGATTCTCGGTCAATCGGCCGCCCGGTTCACCCGGGCCGTCGTTCGTCCGCGATCTAGCGCAGCAGCGTCAGGACGCCCTGGTTGGACTGGTTCGCCTGCGCGAGCATGGCGGTGCCGGCCTGCGACAGGATGCTGGAGCGGGTGTACTTGACCATTTCCTCGGCCATGTCGGTGTCGCGGATACGCGAGCCGGCAGCGGTGAGGTTCTCCTTGGAGACGGCCAGGTTGCGGATGACGCTCTCGAACCGGTTCTGCGAGGCACCCATGTCGGCGCGCGCGGTCGACACGGCCGTGATCTGCGTGTCCACTGCCGTGAGGGCAGCGGCTGCCCCGGCGGCGGTCGAGAAGTCAAGGGCTCCTGCCGCACCGGCCGTGCTGAGGGTGAAGCCCGTGCCGGCAGACGCGTGAGTTCCGGCGGTGCCGCCACCGACGACAGTGCCGCCGTTGTTCGAGCTGACGACCAGTTTGTTGTTGGCATCGACAGAGGCGGTCAGCGCCGACTTGAAGGTGGTGTCCTTGTTGAGCGCATCCGCAACGCTCTGGACGGTCTTCATCGAGCCCGCTGCTCCGAGGTCTCCCGTCGTGACGACGCTCTTCGAGCCGTCAGCCGCCGTGACCGAGAATGATGCGACACCGGTGACCAGGGTGGGGGTGTCCACTGCGCTGACGGCGCCCGCAGATCCGACCGTGAGTGCGGCGGCGATGCCCTTGACGTTGGCACCCGTGAGGCTCACCTGGATCTGGCTGCTGGAGTCGGCGTTGGCACCGACCTGGAAGCTCAGCGACGCCTTGGAACCGTCGAGGAGCTGCGTACCGTTGAAGTTGGTCGATGCGCTGATCCGCGTGAGTTCCGTCGTCAACTGCTTCACCTCAGTGGTGATGGCGTCGCGGGACTTGGCGTTGTTCGAGTCGTTACCGGCCTGGACGGCGAGGTCACGAACGCGCTGCAGAATGGTCTGCACCTCGCTCAGCGAACCTTCAGCGGTCTGGATGACCGAGATGCCGTCCTGGGCGTTGCGGCTGGCGACCGTGAGACCGCCGACCTGTGACTTCAGTCCCTCGGAGATGGCCAGGCCGGCCGCGTCATCCGCGGCACGGTTGATGCGGAGGCCGCTGGAGAGGCGTTCGAGCGACTTGGCCATGTCGGTCTGGGTCGAGGCCAGGTTGCGGTAGGTGTTGTTCGCCGCGAGGTTGGTGTTGATCTGCATACCCATGATGTGTTCCTCCGTGATTGGGTCGAGTTCGCCGGCCCATCCATGGGCTGACACAGAGACCTATCGGCTTCAGCCCTGCGGCTCGTTAGCCGTTGCTGGAGAAAAGTTCCTGCGAACCGAACGTGATTCCCTGGGCCCTGGCGATGTCGGTGACCCCGGCCAGCGCGTCGGTCGCGGAGATCGAGGCCTGCGCATCCGGCAGCCGGTCGTGCGCCATATGGGCCATGCCGAGCATCGCCTGGTCGGCCAGGCGCGACAGGTAGGCGCTGCGCCGCGCAGGCGCCACCGTGGACTCTGGCGTGTACTCGGCCTCGGCGTCGTCGGCATAGTGTGTGCCCAGGCCGTCGCGCAGCAGCCGGATAGCCTCGGAGCGCTGCTGGGACACCGCCGAGTGGGTGATGCCCAGGTCGGCGGCGATGTCCTTGACCGAGCGGTCCTGGAAGTACACCTGCTCCACGATCAGTCGCATGCGCTCAGGCAACGCCACCACGGCGGCCCGGAGGTAGGCGAGACGCTCTTCGGAGAGCAGGGACTCCTCCGGGAGCACGGTGTCGGCGACGAGGAACTCCGTTGTGGTGTCGTCGAGAGCCGTGAGAGTGCGCTCGGAATCGGCCAGTCCGGCGAGGGCGGTCTCCCTGTCGACGCCCAGCGCGGCCGCGACCTCATCGACCGTGGCGCTGCGGCCGAGGGCCGCGGCGAGGGTCTCCTGCACCTGGCGGGTGTCCTTGATCCGGCGGCGGGCCATCCGGGTGGCCCAGTCGTTGGAGCGCATCTCGTCGGCGAAGGCGCCGATGATCCGCCGTCGGGCGAACGCTCCGAACGGCACGCCCAGGGTGGGGTCGAAGGCATCCGCCGAGGTGACCAGGGCCAGCGACCCGGCCGAGGCGAGGTCATCCCGGGAGAGGTGGCGGGCCTTGGCCCACACCTCGGAGACGAGGTAGCCGACGAGAGGCAGATTCTCGACCACGAGGTTGTTGCGTTCGGAACGGTTCAACGGCTTACCCTCCTGGCGGGTGCACGCGTGCTACTGCGGCGATGGGACATGGACCTGAAACGGGGAAACGCAGCCGGGTAAGCAGGGTGGAGGGTCTTCTGACGGGGAGGCGGAAATCGGCCCAGAACAGGGATTCGGGTCCCTCTCCGGGGGCTTTCGCCTGCTAACACGCTAACGAACGCGCCCGGCGTTTCCACCCGCAAACCGCCCCCAGTCCGGGGCGGCGGCTGTCCTCATTTAGGAGGACAGGACGGCTTGCGCCGGCGACGGCAATAGTCCTGCAGGCCTAACGGCAGGCGACTTCCGGCCGATAGTGCTCTCGAACGGGCAGGGAATCGTACGATAGAGCAACGAGCCGGCGGGGCGGAAAGGCAGTGACACGTGGGTGCCAATGAATTGTCCGCACTGCTGTGGCGGGAACGCGAGCTGCTCGAGCTGCTGGTCTTCAAGCTCGACGAGGAACAGCTCCTGCTCAGCGCCGGCCGCTCCCGCTGGGTGCAGCATGCCACGCGTGAGGTGGAACAGGTTCTCGAGCTCGTGCGCGAGGCGGGGCTCGGTCGGTCGGTGGAGGTGGCCGCGGTCGCTCTCGAGTGGGGTACCCCGCAGGAGGCCACGTTGCGGGAGCTCGTCGAGCAGGCTCCCCCGGGCCCGTGGTCCGACATCTTCAGCGCCCATCTCGCCGCCATGACGGACCTGATCGGTCAGATCCGCAACCTTCGCGACGTGAACGAGCAGTTCCTGCGCTCTGCCGCCCGGTACACCCAGGAATCGCTGGCCGGCGCCGATCTGCAGGCCACGACCTATGACTCCCGCGGCGCCTCCGGCGCCCAGACCACCGGTGCCCGACTCTTCGACCAGAGCCTGTGAGACGTGAGATGACAACAGTGATGACCTCGTGAGCACCTTCGGCGGACTCAACACCGCGTACACCGGCCTGGTCGCCGCCCGGGCCGGCCTCGATGTCGTGGGGCAGAACATGGCCAACATCAACACCGAGGGCTACACCCGGCAGCGGGTCACGACGTCGGCGACGAATGCCGCCGCCCGGGCCGGCCTGGTGGCCTGGGGCGCCGCGCCGGGTGCCGGCGTGTCGGTCGACGGCATCTCGCGCCTGGGCAGCGCCACCCTCGACGCCACGGTGCGGGCGACCGCGGCGACCGCCGGGTACACGGCCGTGCGCGCCAACGCCCTGGGTTCTGTGGAGAACTCGTTGAACGAACCGGGCAAAGCAGGGCTGTCCACCCAGCTGCAGGAGTTCTGGGCTGCCTGGCAGGAGCTGTCCATCGGCGCCGACGACTCGGCGGCCAAACTCCTGCTGGGCGAAGCGGGGCAGCTCACCACCCAGATCCGCGCGGGCTATCGCGCGGTCACCGACGAATGGTCGGCCGTGCGCACGAGCGCGGATGCCCTCGTCACCGAGGTCAACGGTGCCGCGACCCAGGTCGCCACCCTCAACGGCATCATCCGCCAGACCCTCGCCTCTGGCGGGTCCGCCAACGAACTCATCGACAAACGCGACGCGCTCACCACCACGATCGCCGCGATCACCGGCGCGAGCGTGCGAGCCCAGGCAAACGGCACGGTCGATGTGCTCGTCGGCGGCAACACGCTAGTGTCCGGCACCGACGTGCAGAAGCTCACCGTGACCGGGCCGGCTTCGCTGGCGACCGCCGCGGTGCCCGGAAGCAACCCGGTGACGTACACCCCGGTGCAGCTGGAGTGGGCTCACCACCCGGGTGTGCCCGTGGCGGTGGACGGCGGCGAGCTCGCCGGCGCCCTGTCGCTTCTCGGGCCCGCGGATGCTGCCGGCACCGGAGGCGCTCTCGCCGAGGCCGCGGCCTCTTACAACGACTTCGCCGCGCGCCTGGCCGATAGCGTCAACGTGATTCATCGCGGCGGAGCGACCGCCGCGAACCCCGGTGTCGAAGCGAAGCTGGACTTCTTCTCCTTCGACCGAACCAACGCCGCATCGTCGATCAGCGTCCTGGCGACGGATGCAGACGGCATCGCCGGTGGAGCGCCAGGAGGCGCCACAGGTTCCAACGCCGACAAGATCGCACAGCTCGGCGCCGGACGCGCCGTGGACGCCGCCGGGAACCCGGTCACCTCCCCCAACGTGATCTGGACGGCCTTCGTCACCAAACTCGGCGTCGCCACGGGCATCGAACTCGGCCAGGCGTCCGCCTCGAACGCGTCCGCCGCCGCCGCCGTCACCCTGCAGTTGTCCAACTCCTCGGTCGACATCGACGAGGAGAACGTCAACCTGTTGACGTTCCAACACGCCTACCAGGGCGCTGCCCGGGTGATGACGGCCGTGGACGAGATGCTCGACACCCTGATCAACCACACCGGACTGGCGGGAAGGTAACCGATGATCTCCCGTGTGACCAGCAGCACCCAGATGCGCGCCGCGCAGGCCAACCTGCAGGCCAGCGCGCAGCGACTCGCCCAGTTGCAGGAGCAGTCCGCGTCGCTGAAGACCATCAGCCGGGCATCCGACGACCCCGCCCGGGCGGCGAACGCCATGGCCGTGCGAGCCGAACAGCGTGCCACGGCCCAGTACACCCGCAACGCCGACAACGGGGCCGGCTGGCTCACCACGATCGACGGCGCCCTCGATGAGAGCACCAAGCTCCTCACCGCGGTGCGCGACCTCGCCGTGCAGGGCAGCAACGCCGGCACCATGACCCCTGCAGCCAAGGAGGCCATCGCCGTCCAGATCGACGGCCTCAAGAAGGACCTGCTCAACCAGGCCAACGCCAGCTATCTGGGGCGCACGGTGTTCGCCGGCAACTCGGATGCCCGCACCGCGGTCGGCTCAGAACCCCCGTACACCGTCAGCGCGGACACCTCGGTCCCGGTGGACCGGCGGGTGGGGGCAGACAGTACAGTGCGGGTGGACGCCGACGGCGCCGCCATCTTCGGCACCGGTGACGTCTCCGTCTTCGCGCTGCTCGACGAGGTCTCGGCCGCGCTCCGGAACCCCGACCCCACGGTGTCGGTGTCCGTGCACCTGGGTGCCATCGACGACCGCCTCACGACGATCATCGGCGCCCGCGCCGAGGCCGGAGCCCGGCAGAGCCGCATCGAGACAGCGGGCGCCTCGCTCGTCGTCCAGAAGGGCACCCTCGAGGCGCAGCGCGTGCAGCTCGAGGACGCCGACCTGGCCACTGTGATCCTCGACCTCAAGCTCCAGGAAGTGGCCTACCAGTCGGCCCTCTCCGTGACCGCCCGCGTGATCCAGCCGACCCTGATGGACTTCCTCCGATGACCGCATCCCTCAGCTTCGTCTCCCCGCCGCCCGGGCTGGCACCGCTCACCGACTTCCGGCTGCGCGAGATCGCCGGGGCAGCCGGGCTCTTCGCGCTGCAGTCCGCCGACGACGAACACACCCGGCTTTTCGTGCTGGATGCGTCGATCTACCTGCCGCAGTACACCCCGGTGATCTCCGATGAGCACGCGCGCTCCCTCGACCTGGCCACCCCGGACCAGGCCCTGGTCCTGGTGGTCACGAACCCGGGCGAGGCCGGCACGACGGTCAATCTGATGGCTCCCATCGTGGTGAACGCGAGCACGGGCCGTTGCGCCCAGATCATCCTGGACGGCCAGGACTGGCCGCTGAGGGCCGAGCTCACCCCTCAGTCGGGCTCCCAGACGGACACCAGGGCCGAACCGGCCGACGCCACGATCTGAACCCGCTTCGCTGCCCTGCGGCCGGCCTGATCGCCCGCCTGCACGGTAGCCCACGCGCCCTCACACGCGGCAGAGCCTCCCCGAACGCGGCACTACGACTTTCGCGCTGTAGGCTCGTCAGCGGTTCGAGAGCTGGGGGACATGTGACATCGGGGAACGGCGCGGCAGGGAACGACCCGGAGCACACGGGCCCCGCCCCTCACCGGAATCCACGACCTGACCCGTCCCAGCCGGACCCGTCCCATCGGCTTTCCCGACCGACCCCCACCGGACCGGACCCCTCCAGGCCAGACCCCGTGCGACCAGACCCCGCCCGGCCGGGCACGTTACGGCCGGGCTTGTCACGGCCGGGAACGACACGGCCGGGCCTGTCCCGCCCCGGCACGCCGCTCAACCGCATCGTCACGACCACCTCAGCGTCCGCGGCTGGAGTCGGGGCCGGATCCGCGAAGCCCATCCCCCGTCCCGCGGACACCTATCCGGCGGCATCCGCCACCCCGCCCAGCGCCATCCGCCCTGGCATAGCCCACCCCGGTGCCGCACCGCGGGAGACGACGTCAGGCCGCCGGCGGGACATCCAGGGCCTCCGGGCCCTCGCGGTGATCGCCGTCATCCTCGATCACGTCATCGCCTGGCCGGGCGGCGGCTTCGCGGGCGTCGACATCTTCTTCGTCATCTCCGGGTTCCTCATCACCGGCGTCCTGCTGCGCGAACACGAGCGCACCGGACGCATCTCCCTGCGTACCTTCTACGGCAACAGGCTCCGCCGCATCCTGCCGGCCGCCGCGGCTGCGCTGGCGGTCACCACCGCCCTCGGCGTCGTCCTGTTCAACCAGACCCGGGCGCTCTCCACCGCGTGGGACGCTCTCTCGGCACTCTTCTTCGCCGCCAACTGGCGATTCACTGCCGTCGGCACCGACTATTTCCACGCCACTGCGCCGGTATCGGTGCTACAGCACTACTGGTCTCTGTCGGTGGAAGAGCAGTTCTACCTGCTCTGGCCGGTGCTCCTGATCGTGGCGCTCGGCACCGCGAGCCGGCGCGGGCGTGGGTCGGGACGCGACCGTGCGCGCGGCCGCCGTCTGCTCGGCGCGGTCGCCGTCGTCGTCGTGGCGGCTTCGTTCGGCTACGCCGTGTGGGAGACCGCGACGAACCCCACCGTGGCTTACTTCTCCACGTTTTCCAGAGTCTGGGAACTCGGCGTCGGCGCCGCCCTGGCGATCGCGGCCCCTCTGTTCCTGCGGATGCCGCTGGCCGCCCGAATCGTCCTCGGCTGGGCCGGACTGGCAGGCATCATCGCCTCCTTCGCCGTCGTCACCTCGAGCCTGCCATTCCCGGGCCCGTGGGCCGCCCTGCCGGTGGGTGCCACCGTTCTCGTGATCGCGGCCGGCATCGGCGGGACCCAGCGCAACCTGTTCCCGCTCACGAACCCCGTCAGCGTCTACCTGGGCAACATCTCCTACTCGCTCTACCTGTGGCATTTCCCGGTCTTCGTGTTCCTCACGCTGGTGTTGCCCGAGGCCTCCACCACGACCACCCTGCTCGTCCTCGGCACCACCCTGGCCGTGTCGGTCGTGTCGTATTACCTCATCGAGCAGCCTCTGCACCGCTCGCCCTGGCTGCGCGGAACCGGGCCACTGGTCGACCGTCGGCTCGCCTGGCGACGCTGGCGGGAACGCTACGGCACCCAGTTCATCATGTCGTCCCTGGGTGCCTTCGTCATCGTGGTCGTCGTCGCCGTGTCGTTCGAGGTGCACGACCGTCCGTTGACTCCCATCAGCGCCCCCGCGGCCGACGCCGCGGCCGATGTGAACCCGGAGGTGGCGGTGCAGGCCGACCTTGCTGCCGCCGCGGCCGCCACCACCTGGCCGGATGACCTGTCGCCCTCACTGGACCAGGCCATGGCCACGACCTCTACCAACAACCCGGCTCGCGCCTGTTTCGATGTGGGCGGCACACCCGACTTCGGCCGTTGCACCTGGGGCGACAGCGATGCGCCCCAACACATGTATCTCGTCGGCGACTCCGAGGCGCTCTCCTACGCGCCGGCGTTCAAGGCCATCGCTGAGGCCAGCGACGGCCAGTGGCGCATCACCACCATCGGCCTCTACGGCTGCCGGTTCACCCAGGTGCTCGTCGCCAACGACGGAGCGGGGGTGATGGATGCCTGCCCGCAGCGAAAACTCGACATCGCCACACACATCGTCGCCGACGCTCCCCAGCTAGTGGTGGTCGCCAACGCCTTCGCCGAAGGGCAGGACACCAACCGTCGGCCGCTGTCGGTCGCGGGCATGGTGGCCTCCACCCTCGCCGAAACAGCGGGCTACAACGCCGCGGGAAAGATCGTCTACCTCGCGCCGCCGCCGCTCGGTGCCGAGCTCGGGCAGTGTTATTCGACAGTGTCGAGCCCCCAGGACTGCGCCGTCGGCGTCGGAGCGACCTGGCAACAATTCGCCGCGGCGCTCTCGGCTCCCTCCACCACCGGCGACCACTTCGTCAGCTCCCTCCCGTTCAGCTGCGCCGACGGGGTATGCCCGGCCTTCGCCGGCACCATTCCCACGAAATACGACACCGTGCACATGACCCCGGCCTACGCCGAGCGCGTGGCGCCGGCCCTCCGCTACGCCCTTCAGACGGCCGGAGTCATGTAGCTCCGGGTGGGGCACACGCCGACAATCACAGCCCCGGTATAGTCGGTGCTGGCGCCAGCGCTGGCGCAGAATCCGTCCGCGAAAGGCTACACGTGCCCCGGTTAGATCTCCCCCTGTCCGACCTCGAGACGTATCGGCCGGAGGTGGCCGAGCCGGCCGATTTCGACGCGTTCTGGCAACGCACCCTCGCCGAAGCCCGCCGTTTCGATGCCGCACCCACGCTCACCCGGGTCGACTCGCCGCTGAGCGAGGTGGAGGTCTACGACGTCACCTTCGCCGGATTCGCCGGCAACCCGATCAAGGCCTGGTTCCTTGTGCCGGCCGAACGGCCCGGTTCCGAGCAGACGCGGCTGCCCACGGTCGTGGAATACAACGGCTACGGCGGCGGTCGCGGCTTCCCGCACGAGCGCCTGGCCTGGGTGGCCAGCGGCTACGCCTACCTGTTCATGGACACCCGCGGACAGGGCAGCTCATGGGGCTCCGGCGGCCACACCCCCGATCCGCACGGCAGTGGCCCTGCCTCCCCCGGATTCATGACCCGCGGCATCCAGTCACCCGACGACTACTACTACCGCCGGGTGTTCACGGACGCCGTGCGCGCCATCGACGCCGTGCGCACCCTGGACCGCGTCGATGCCGAACGCGTGGCCGTGTGCGGCGGCAGTCAGGGCGGCGGCATCGCCCTCGCCGCCGCCGGCTTGGCGCAGGGCCTCATCGGCGCGATGCCCGAGGTGCCGTTCCTCTGCCACTTCGAACGTGCCGTCGGCATGACCGACAACGACCCGTACCACGAGGTCGTGCGATACCTCTCGGTGCACCGCGACCGTGTGGAGCAGACCTTCGCGACCCTGGCCTACTTCGACGGTGTCAACTTCGCCAAACGCGCCACCGCGCCGGCGATCTTCTCGGTGGCCCTGCTCGACCCGATCTGCCCGCCCTCCACGGTGTTCGCGGCGCGCAATCATTACGCCGCGGATGCCGAGATCGAGGTGTACCCGTTCAACGAGCACGAGGGCGGTCAGGGCTACCACTTCGAGCGTCAGGCCGCCTGGCTCTCCCGCCGTTTGGCCGGCTGACTGTTGCCCGAACGGACTTCTGCGCCCGGCGTACCGGGCGCAGAAGTCCGCTTCGGGAACAGATAGCCCGGGCGGCCGCAAAACGACGACGGACGGGCAGCGGGTTAGGGGGCCGGGGGCGGCGGGATCTCGCCGGAGCCGCGGTGGATCAGCCGGGTGGGCAGCTCGACCTGTTTGGTGAACGAGTCCGGGTCGGCGAGGTGCTCCAGGGCTAGCCGGGCCGCCCTGCGTCCGAGTTCCATCGGGTCGTACGCCACGACCGAGATGCCCAGGGCATCCGCCAGCTCGAAGTCGTCGAAGCCGATGAACGCCACGGGCGTCTGCAGCGTTCGCAGCACCCGCACGGCGCCGGCGCTGCCGCGGTTGTTGCCCGCCACGATGGCCGTGGGCGGGTCGGGCAGGTCCAGCAGGCTCTGCACGGCCAGCTCGGGCGAGATATCCGGGTCGTCGTCGAGCCGCTCCCACTGGGCGGTCTCGACGACCCCCACCTCCCGCAGGGCCTCTCGGTACCCGGCCAGGCGTTCGCGCTGGGTGTACATGGCGGACGGGTTGCTGATGAAGCCGATCTTGCGGTGCCCGATGGCGGTGAGGGAGCGCACCGCCTCGGCCATGCCCTGGCGGTTCGCCAGCACCACGGAGTCGGCCAGGAGGTTGCGTGCCGGCCGGTCGACGCTGACGACGGGGGTGCCCAGCTGCCGCTCGCCCTCGAGGTAGGACTGGTCGTCGGCGATCGGGATGAGCAGGAGGGCGCGTACGCGCTGGGAGATCAGCGCGTCGACCACGCGTTCCTCACTGTCCGGTGAGTCGTCGGTCGTGGCGAGCACCATGGTGAGCCCGCTGAGCGCGAGCTCCCGTTCGATCCCCGCCGCCACGTGGAAGTAGAACGGGTTCTTCAGGTCGCCGATCACGAACGCAACGGTGTTGGTCACCCCGCCGCGACGTAGGTTCCTGGCCAGGTTGTTGGGCCGGAAGCGCAACCGCTTCGCCGCGATGAGCACCCGTTCCCGGGTGTCGACCGACACATTCCCCGCGCCCAGGAACACCCGCGAGACCGTCTTGGAGCTCACTCCGGCCAGCCTCGCCACATCGGCCAGCGTCGCGCGCGGTTGAGTAGTCATCGGATCTCCTCGGTGAAGGACGCCTGTGGACGTTGCCGCGAAAGTGGTCCAGAGGTCGCAATGACAACGTAGGACATTTTGCAGGACATTCGCAAGGAGAGCCGCGGGCGTGACGAGGTGAATCGCCCTCTGATACCGGGAGATCCGGGGCTGACACCACGATGGGACAAGAACAGACAACCTTGACATTCCTGTTTGACGCGCCGCCGAATCCGGGCCTAGCATGAGGCCCAATATGCCGTTCCCTGCGCCCTCGACCCACGCCCCCGTCGTCCGTCTGCTCGACGCCGACTGGAGCCTTACGGCCCTGGCCGGGCCGACGCCGGCGCCCATCCGCCGGCTCACGGTGCCGGCCACCGTGCCCGGCTCGGTGCATACCGACCTGCTGGCCGCCGAGCTCATCCCCGATCCCTACCTCGACGGCAACGAGCAGCTGCTCTCCTGGATCGGCCTGACCGACTGGCGCTACAGCACCACCTTCGTCTGGAACCCGGCCGGTGCCGACCGCTCTGAACTGGTCTTCGCCGGCCTGGACACCATCGCCGAGATCGAGCTCAACGGGGTCCTGCTCGGCACCACCCGCAATATGCACCGCAGCTACACCTTCGACGTGGGCTCCAGGCTCAAAGCCGGCCTCAACGAACTCGTGGTCGTGTTCCGCTCCCCCATCAAGGCCGCTGACGCCGCCAGCCTCGAACTCGGGTACCGCCCGCACGTCAACCACCACCCATACAACGCCATCCGCAAGATGGCCTGCAGCTTCGGCTGGGACTGGGGCATCGACACCTCCACCTCCGGCCTGTGGAAGCCGGTGACCCTGGTGAGCTGGTCGACGGCGCGCCTGCACGCCGTGCGACCCATCGCCACGGTGCAGACCCACACTGTGCAGAGCACGGCCGGAGACACCTCTCGCCGCAACGCCGGAACCGTCGATGTGCACGTGGACATCAGCCGGCCCACGGATACGCCGGTGACCGTCACCGCCTCCGTCGCCGGGGTCAGCCGCACGCTCGAACTCGCAGCGGGTGCCACCAGCGCCACGGTGACCCTCGAGGTCCCCGAGGTCGACCTGTGGTGGCCGACCGGTTACGGCGAGCACCCGCTCTACGACATCGTCGTCACCCTGCACGATGCCGACACGGCCCACGAACTCGACCGGTCCCACACCCGCGTGGGCTTCCGCACCGTGGAATTCGACACCACCCCCGACGCCGCGGGCACCCCGTTCACCCTGGTGATCAACGGCCAGAGCGTCTTCGTGCGGGGCGCCAACTGGATCCCCGACGACGCCTTCCCGCACCGGATCGACCGGGCGCGCTACGAGCGGCGGCTCGAGCAGGCCGAATTCGCCAATATCAACCTGATCCGGGTCTGGGGCGGCGGCATCTTCGAGAGCGACGACTTCTACGACCTCTGCGACGAGAAGGGCCTGCTCACCTGGCAGGACTTCCTGCTGGCCTGCGCCGCCTACGCCGAGGAGGCGCCGCTCGGCGACGAGATAGCGGCCGAGGCCCGGGAGAACGTCGCCCGGCTGGCCGCGCATCCGTCGTTGGTCTTGCTCAACGGCAACAACGAGAACCTCTGGGGGTTCGAGGAGTGGAACTGGAAGCTGCGGCTGGACGGCAAAACCTGGGGCGCCGGCTACTACTACGACGTGTTCCCCGCGATCGTCGCCGAGCTCGCGCCGCACATCGGGTACACGCCCGGCAGCCCGTTCTCGCCCGTCGCCGGAACCATCCGGAACGACCTGCACCCCAACGACCCCGAGCACGGCACCATGCACATCTGGGACCTCTGGAACCAGCGCGACTACGCCGACTACCGCGACTACACGCCCCGCTTCGTCGCCGAGTTCGGCTGGCAGGGCCCGCCCACCTGGTCGACGCTCACCGAGTCGATCCACGACGATCCGCTGACCCCGGAGTCGCCCGGCATGCTCGTGCACCAGAAGGCCATGGAGGGCAACGTCAAGCTCACCGACGGCCTGCTGCCGCACCTCCCGTTGCCGAACGAGATCGGCGACTGGCACTGGGCGATGTCGCTGAACCAGGCCACAGCGATCACCACGGCCATCGAGCACTTCCGCTCCCTGGCCCCGCACTGCATGGGCAGCATCGTCTGGCAGCTCAACGACTGTTGGCCGGTCACCTCCTGGGCCGCCGTCGACGGCTACGGCCGGCCGAAGCCGCTGCTCTACGCGATCAAGCACGCCTACGCCGACCGGCTGATCACCGTGCAGCCCCGGGGCGACGGCCTGGCCGTCATCGCGGTCAACGACTCCGCCGAGCCCTGGGGCGGCGTGCTCCGGGTGCGGCGGTACACCGACGCGGGCGTCGTCCTGGCCGAGCACTCCGAGCAGGTCACCCTGCCGGCGCGGTCGAACGTGACCGTGCCGCTGGGCGCATCCGTGTCCGCGACAACGGATGCGGCCGCGGAGCTCCTCCGCGCCGAGCTCGGCGGCGCGCGCGGTCACTGGTTCTTCGCCGAGGCCCGCGACAGCACGCTCTCGGACTCCGCTCCCGAGGTGCTGGCCGAGCGCACCACGACCGGGTACACCGTGCGGGTCACTGCGACCTCCCTCACCCGCGACCTGGCCCTGCTGGTCGACACCGTCGACCCCGACGCGCTCGTCGACGACATGCTCGTCACCCTCCTGCCCGGCGAAAGCGTGCTCTTCACGGTCGATTCCGTGCTCGACGTCGACCCCGCGGTCTTCGCCGCCCCGACCGTGCTGCGCAGCACCAACCAGCTGGTGCGGCCGTGACGGGCGCCTCTGCGGGCGCACGCTACGGTGTCAACGGCAAACCGGCCGCGGCGTTCCTGGCCCGGAAGTACCGGGCCCTCACCCCACCCGCACCAGCTGCAAGAACGGACCGTTCATGAGCGCCCCCGCCAGCTCCCTCACCATCGACGCCGGACAGACCGGTATCCGCGCACGGCTGCACAGCGCCACCGGTGAGGCCGTCCAGTTCCAGTTCGGCGGCATCCGCACCGACAGCGCCCTGATCCCGCAGCTCGGCGACGTCGTCGCCCAGGTCGCGTCGACGACGGACGAACCGATCTTCACCGTCAGCGCGGGCATCTCGGGCTTCTCCAAGGCTGAGACCGATCCCGCCGAGCTGCGCGCAGCGGGCGCGAGCCACGGGGTACACGAGGTGTTCCTCGCGCATGACTCCGTCACCAGCTACCTCGGCGCCCTCGGCGACGAGCTCGGCGTGGTCGTCGCCGCGGGCACCGGGGTCGTCACCCTGGCCGTGGGCTCGACGGAGGTGGCCAGGATCGACGGCTGGGGCAACCTGATCGGCGACGCCGGCAGCGGCTACTGGATCGGCCGGGCGGCGCTGGATGCCGTGATGCGCGCTTACGACGGGCGCGGGCCGGCCACGGCGTTGAGCGCCGTGATGGGACAGGACTTTCCCAACATCGAGATGGCCTACCTCGACCTGCAGGCCGATCCGCTGCGGGTCAGCCGCATCGCCGCCTACGCCCGCCGGGTCACCGAGCTGGCGGCCACGGATGCCGTTGCGGCGCGCATCTGCGACGACGCCGCTGCCGAGCTGGTGCTCTCGGCCACCACCGGGCTGCGCCGGGTGGGCCAGGCCGACCGCCCCGACCCCGTGGTATGCGGGATCGGCGGGGTTCTGCGCACTCCGGAGATCGCGGAACGGTTCGAACGGGGCCTACGGGGCATCTGGCCGCAGGTGGACATCCGCCCGCCAGGCGCCAACGCCCTCGACGGCGCCGAGTACCTGCCGCGACTGGCGCCCACCAGCGCCCTGCGCGACCGCCTGGCTACCTCGATCGCCTGACCGCCCCGTCCAGGGCGCGGGCGGCTGAGGGGCGGTCGACCCGGAGGATGGGTGCTAGCGCAGCTGGAGCAGGGCGGCCTCGAAGGCCACCCAGGGCAGCATGGCGCACTTGACCCGGGCCGGGTACTTGGAGACCCCGGCGAAGGCCGCGGCGTCGCCCATGACCTCTTCGTCGGGTTCGATGGTGCCGCGCGAGCGCAGCATCTCCCGGAAGAGGTCGAGCATGGCCTCGGCCTCGGCGACGCTGGTGTTCAGAACGGTGTCGTGCAGCACGGATGCCGAGGACATCGAGATCGAGCAGCCCGCCCCACGCCAGGTGAAGCCGTCGATCCGGGCATCCACACCGGTGCCGGACAGGGCGACACGCACGGTGACCTCGTCGCCGCAGGTGGTGTTCACCTGGTGCGACTGGGCCAGGCGCACGTCGGTGCCGGATTCGCCGGTGGCCGTGTCGGCGTCGAGTGCCGGCAGCTCGGCCACCGAGCCGTGCGCCGACTTGGCGTGGTCCAGGATGATCTGCTGGTACAGCTGCTGCATGGCGGAGGAGGTCATCGGGTGGCTCCGAAGAACGGGGCGACCTCGGCGAGCACGGCCAGGAACTGGTCGACCTCGTCGTCGGTCGTGTATAGGTAGGTGCTGGCCCGGGTGGACGCGGTCACACCGAGACGGCGGTGCAGCGGCTGGGCGCAGTGGTGGCCCACCCGCACGGCGATGCCGGCCTCGTCGAGGAACTGGCCCACGTCGTGCGCGTGCACGCCGGCGACGTCCACGGCGGCCAGGCCGATGCGCTCCACCCCGAGGCCGGGGCCGAGCAGGCGCACGCCGGGGATGGCCGTGACGCCCTCCACGAGCCGGCGGCCGAGCTCGGCCTCCCGGGTGCGGATCCGGTTCATGCCGGTGTGCGCGAGGTAGTCCACGGCCGCGGCCAGGGCGATGGCCTGGGAGATGCGCTGGGTGCCCGCCTCGAACCGCTGCGGCGGCGCGAGGAACTCGGCGGTCTGCATGTCGACCGTGGTGATCATCGACCCACCGGTGAGGAACGGCGGCATCGCGGCCAGGAGTTCGGCCTTGCCGTAGAGCACGCCGATGCCGGTGGGGCCGAGCATCTTGTGCCCGGAGAACACCGCGAAATCCACGTCGAGGGCGGTCAGGTCGATGGCCAGGTGCGGCACGGACTGGCAGGCGTCGAGGAACACCAGCGCGTCGACACCGTGGGCGAGGGCGACGAGGTCCTCGATGGGGTTGATGGTGCCCACCACGTTGGACGCGTGGGTGACGGCCAGCAGCCGGGTGCGCGGGTTGACGATCTCGGCGGCGGCGCCCAGGTCGAGGGTGCCGTCGTCCAGCACCGGGATGAACCGCAGCGTGGCGCCGGTGCGCAGCGCCAGCTGCTGCCAGGGGATGAGGTTGGAGTGGTGTTCCATCTCGGTGACGACGATCTCGTCGCCGGCGCCCAACCGGAACCGGGCGGCGGCGGGACCGCCGAGCCCGAGGGATGCGTTGGAGAAGGAGTAGGAGACCAGGTTGACGCCCTCGGTGGCGTTGGAGGTCCAGACGATCTCGTTCTCCCGGGCGCCCACGAAACGGGCGACGGTGGCGCGGGCGGCCTCGAACACCTCGGTGGCGGCGAACGCCAGGGTGTGCGCGCCGCGGTGCACGGCGGCGTTGCGTTGTTCGTAGTACTCCTGCTCGGCCTCCATCACGCTGATCGGGTTCTGCGAGGTGGCGCCGGAGTCGAGATAGTTGAGCGGATGCCCGTTGACCTGCTGGTTCAGCACCGGGAAGTCGTTGCGGATGCGCAGGACCTCGTCGGCGCTGAGGGTGTCGGCGGCGAGTGTGGCGGCCCCGAGTTTGTCCGCGCCGGCCGTGCCGGTACGGGGAGTCTGGTCACGCGAGGAAGCCGGGGGTGCAACGAACGTCATACTCCAGGGTACCGTCCCCCCGCTGCCGGGTGGCAGGGTGCGCGGCATCCGCTCAGACGGCCGGGCCGTCGCCTGCGAGGCTTAGGCTGGAACCCAGCAGAAAGGCCCGCCATGCCGCACGCTCCCCTTGTTTCCCCGGGGCCACCGCTCACCCCCGACCAGCGCCGGCGTTACGCCCGTCAGCTCTCCCTCGACCAGGTCGGCGACCTCGGCCAGCGGCGCCTCGCCGTCGCCCGGGTGCTCATGATCGGTGCGGGTGGTCTCGGCTCCCCCGTGCTCACGGCGCTGGCCGCAGCCGGGGTAGGCACGATCGGCATCGTCGACTCCGACAGCGTCGAGGTGTCCAATCTGCACCGCCAGACGATCTACTCCATGGCCGACCTCGCCCAGCCCAAGGCCGAGGCCGCCGCCGCCGCCCTGCGCGCACACAACCCGTTGATCGAGGTCGTGGCGCACCAGACCCGGCTCACGGCGACCAATGTGCAGGAGCTCGTGGACGACTACGACATCGTGGTCGACGGCACCGACAACTTCGCCACCCGCCATCTCGCGCACGACGCAGCGGCCCGGGCGCACAAGCCTTATGTCTGGGGTTCGGTCTTGCGCTTCGACGGGCTCGTCACGACCTTCTGGGTCGACGGCCCCCGGGGCGGCACCCGGTTGGAGGACCTCTTCCCCAGCACCCCCGGCCCCGACGAAGCCGAGACCTGCGCGATGGCCGGTGTGCTCGGCTCGGTGTGCGCGAGCATCGGCGCCATGATGGCCACCGAGACCCTCAAGCTCATTGTCGGCTTCGGCGAACCTCTGTTCGGTCGGCTGCTCGTGCACGACGGCCTGGATGCTTCCTGGCGCGAGGTGCCGTATTCGGGCTCAGTGCCGGCCGAAACGGAAGCGGCCGCAGCGGCAACGGCAGCGGCAGCGGTGCCGTCCACCGGCACCGTGCCGGCGGAAGTTCTACCCGCGGAAGCCGTGCCCGCGGGAGCTCCTGCGACGGAAACCGTGACCAGGGACACCAGCCACAGCCAGGTACCCGCTCACGCCCACCCCGGCGCCGCGCCCACCGAGCCCGGCCCGGGCTTTGTCACGCCCGAGGAGATCGACTCGGAGGAGCTGGCCGCGCTGCTCGCCGACCGCGCGGCCGGCACGGCAGATTTCGTGCTCGTCGACATCCGTGAGCCGTGGGAGCGCGAGATCGTCGCGATCGACGGGTCCGCGCTGGTGCCCATGGCGCAGCTGCTCACCGAGAGCGCCCGGCAGGTGCTCGAGCCCGATTCGCGCGTCATCCTGTACTGCCACCACGGCACCCGCTCCGAATACGCCCGCGGCGTGCTGCTCGACAACGGCTGGTCGGATGTGACCCACCTCGCGGGCGGCATCGACGACTGGGTGCGCCGGATCGAACCGGGCAAGCCGCGGTACTGATCAGCGACGACAAGCAGGCACGCCGTGCGGCGCTGCTCGTCGGCCGGTCGTTCAGTCCCCGAAGACGCGCTGGGCGACGTTCATCGCGGCCATGCCCTTGGGCCAGCCGGCGTAGAACGCCACGTGCGTGATGGCCTCGATGAGTTCGTCCCTGGTGACCCCGTTCTTCACGGCGTGGTCGAGAGGTGGAACGGGAGCTGCTCGGTGTCGCCGCCGGCGGTGAGAACGGCGACCGTGATCAGACTGCGGTCGCGCGGGGACAGCTCCGGCCGATTCCAGACATCCGCGAAGAGGATGTCGTCGGTGAGTGCGGCCAGCTTGGGCGAGAAGGCACCCAAGGCTCGGCGTCCGCCGCCGACCTGCGTGCGGTGAGGGCTGGTGCTGCTGTCGGTCATGGTTGTTCCTTCGGCTGTCGTGACTGTGTCGTGCGGCGTCGCGTGTGTGGCACGCGCCCAGCACCAGCACACCGCATCGCCGGCCGCTCAGGGAGACCCTGCTGGAGGAGGTACTGACAGGGTGTTCCTCCTCGGCCCCGGGTGCCCTAGCGTCGACCTCGGCCGACCCGGGCAGACCCGACCGGGCGTCTTGGCAGCACCGGAACCATGAGGGCACCATCGAGGAGGACCACCATGCAGATCGAACCCCGCACACCCACCGTCAAGAATCCGGCTGCTCAATTCGCCGGTGACGTGTGGCTGGACGTCGTCGCGACCCCGCACACGGACGACCAGCGGATGACCGTCGCGGTCGTGCGCTTCGCCCCCGGCGCACGCACGGCCTGGCATTCCCATGCGCGCGGCCAGTACCTGCGGGTCACTCAGGGCGTGGCCCGCTTCGGTACCCGCGACGGGAGCATCATCGAGGTGCATCCCGGCCAGACGCTCTACACCCCGCCTGGCGAAGAACACTTCCACCCTGCCTCGCAGGACAGCTTCATGGAGCACATCGCCATGCTGGAATCCGCCGACGATCCCGCCTTGACCACCGTCTGGCTCGAGCACATCACCGACGAGGACTACGCGGGGAGGTAGCCGTCCGCGGCTGGTCGATCCATCCTCATCACGCCCACTGTGCCTGCGAGCCCATCCGGTTATGGTGTGCGCAGTGGGACTCGACCGAGTCCTGACCGCAGCGATGGAGGTGGTCATCATGGACGATGGCGGCACACGAGACGGCACGACCGGCAGCATCCCGGTTCATGCCGGCAGGGCACACGCGGGTGACGGCACGGCCGATGACGTGGCCGCGGACCGCGGTTTCCTGGGCAGCATCGACCCCCTGGTCATCCGCGCGGCGGACGGACGGGTGGTCTGGGAGATGGACAGCCTGGCGTTCCTGGCCGGCGAAGGGTCGGAGAGCGTCAACGACAGCCTGTGGCGCCAGAGTGCCCTCACCGCCAAACACGGCCTCTACGAGGTCACGGAGGGCATCTACCAGGTGCGGGGATTCGACCTGTCGAATGTGACCTTCGTCGAGGGCGAGCGCGGTGTGATCGTGATCGACCCCCTCATCTCGGCCGAGACCGCCGCAGCGGCGCTCGACCTGTACCGGCAGTACCGCGGCGACCGCCCGGTCACCGCCATCGTCTACACCCACGCGCACGTCGACCACTTCGGCGGTGTGCTCGGAGTGGCCGAGCCTGACTCCGGGATCCCCGTTGTCGCCCCTGAGCACTTCCTCGACAACGCCGTGTCTGAGAACGTCTACGCCGGCACGGCCATGTTCCGCCGCGGCTACTACTACGACGGCCATCCGCTGGCCCGCAGCGCGTCGGGCCGGGTGGGCATCGGCCTGGGGCCCGGGGCCTCAACGGGCACCATCGGACTGTTGGTGCCCACCATCGAGATCACGCAGACCGGTCAGGAGGAGGTGCTGGACGGGGTGCGCATCATCTTCCAACTCACCCCCGGCACCGAGTGCCCGTCGGAGATGAACCTCTACTTCCCCGATCACCGCGCGCTCTGCATGGCCGAGAACGTCACGCACACCCTGCACAATCTGCTCACCCTGCGCGGCGCCCAGGTGCGTGACCCGCGCATGTGGTCGCGGTATATCGGCGAGGCCATCGAACTGTTCGGGCACCGGTCGGATGTCGAGTTCGCCTCGCACCACTGGCCGACCTGGGGTACCAGGGAGATCATCGACTTCCTCGGCGAACAGCGTGACCTCTACGCGTACCTGCACGACCAGACCGTGCGGCTGATGAACCAGGGGCTCACCGGCATCGAGATCGCCGAGGACTTCGAGTTGCCGCCCAGCCTCGCCACACTGTGGCACACGCGGGGGTACTACGGTTCGGTGAACCACAACGTCAAGGCGATCTACCAGCGCTACCTCGGTTGGTACGACGGCAATCCCGCCCACCTGTGGCAGCATCCGCCGACCGCCGCCGCCCGTCGTTACGTCGAGGTGATGGGCGGTGTGGCGGCCACGCTCGAGCACGCCCGTCGGTATCTCGAGGCCGGTGACCTGCGCTTCGCCGTGGAGCTGGCCAGCCACGCTGTTTTCGCCGACCCCGGCGACGGCGCGGCCCGGGAACTCCTGGCGACCGGACTTGAGCGGTTAGGCCTCGGCGCGGAGAACGCCACCTGGCGGAATGTCTACCTCACCGGCGCCAACGAGCTGCGGTACGGAATCGGCCGGAACGACATCAGCGCTGGCGGGCTGCTCAGCGCCCTCACCGTGACCCAACTCTTCGACACCCTCGCGATCCGGGTGGTCGGGCCACGAGCCTGGAACGAGAGCTTCGCCATCAACTGGGTGATCACCGACACCCGCGACCTGTATCGCCTTGAGCTGAGCCACGGGGCCCTGGTGCATTACCCGATGCAGAAACCCCGCGCCGCGGACCTCAACGTGCGCATCAGCCGCACCCGGCTTGCTCAGGCGGTGGCCAGCGGCTCGTTCAGCGGGGTCGACATGACGGGTGACACCGGGGTGCTGTCGCGGTTGTTCGCCCTGCTCGACGCCCCGGATCCCTCTTTCGCCGTCGTCACTCCGTAGCGTGCCGGTCTAGGTTGGCCGGTCTGGGCGGGCCCGCCGGGGCGGGCGCGCCTCAGCCGCCGGCGAAGGGCGGCAGCACGTCCAGCCGGTCGCCATCGTCGAGCACCCTGGCCCGGTCCGTGGTGGCCACGCCGTTCACTATGAAGGAACAGCGCGCGAAAACCGCGGCAGAGCTGCTGCCCAGGTCATCGAGGAACGCACCGATCGTGGCCCCGGCCGGCAGCCGGCGGCTCTCCTCGGCCACGCCGGTGGCCGCCTTCGCGGCGGCGTAGTACCGAACCTGCACCTGCATGCTGATGGACCCTTCGTCGTGGTCGGGTGGAGTGTCCCCGGCCTGTTCACTTCCGTGGCTCCAGCCTACGACGGGTCACCACTCCGGAGCGGGCCGCAGCGTATAGACCAGCTCGACAAGGCCGGTGTCGAACACCTGGGCGCTCGTGAGATCGAGCACCGTTGGGTCGATGTCGGCGGGGAAGACCCCGCGGCCGGAGCCGATCACGACGGGCATCACCACGAGCCTCACCTCGTCGACCTCGCCCGCGGCGAAGAAGGCCCGGCTGAGGGCGAGGCTCCCCCACAGCACGACACTGCCCGTGGCTTCAGCCTTGATCCGGCGGATGGCGTCGACCGCATCCCCGGATTCGAGGGTGGCGGCGGGCAGGTCGCCCCAGGGCGCGTGGCCGAGACTGCGGGAGAACACGTGGCGGCGGAGTGCGTTGAGCGGACCGGTGATGACCTCTCCCTCGGCCGCCGGCGTGGGCCAATAGGCGGCGAACATGCGATAGGTGGTGGCGCCGAGGACCATGGCCTCCACGCCGGCCAGCCACTCCGTCTGGCTGCGGTCGAATTCGGCGGTGCCGCCCTCGAGCAGCTCATAGGCCGTGAACTCACCGGCGGAGTTCGCCGCGAACCCGTCGGCGGTCACGAACTCCTGCACCACAAGCCGCCCCATGCCCTGCCCTTCCCGGGTTGCCCTTCCCTGCGAGGCCGCCGGCACCTTCCGCCCGGCCGCCCCAGCCCCACGCGTCCGAAGCAGAATACGCCGGGGTCCCCGTCGCTTCAATGGGGCACGTCCACGGATGCCGTCATCCGAGCCGGGTGCGGCAAGATGGTGCCATGAGCGCGCGCACGATCGAGCAGCACCGCGAGGCCGTGGCGACGCTTCTCGCACCGCTGTTCCAGACCCGGTCCGTGGAGACCCTCACCCTCTCGAGCGAGCGGCTCACCGGGGACCCCGACGGTTTTCGCTCGCGCACCCTCGCCGCCGCCGTGGCCTCACCGGTGTCGCTGCCGCCCTTCGACAACTCGCAGATGGACGGCTACGCCGTCCGGTCCGGCGATCTTACGCCGGCCTCCTCCGGCACCCCCGTCACGCTCGGTGTCGCCGACCGCATAGCGGCCGGAGACGCCGGTACCCCGCTGCGGGCCGGCACCGCCGCGCCCATCATGACGGGTGCGCCGATTCCGCCCGGCGCGGATGCGGTCGTGCCGATTGAACTGGCCGACCCGCCACGCTTCCTGTCTCCTGCGACGACACCCGGCACGGTGTCATTCGCTGCGCCCGTGGCCGCCGGCACCTTCGTGCGGCCCGCCGGGAGCGATGTGGCCGCCGGCGACCTGCTGCTGCCGACCGGCAGCCACCTCGGGCCCGCGCAGCTCGGTGTTCTCGCGGGCACCGGGGTGACCGAGATCAGCGTGCTCCGGCGCATCCGGGTGCTGCTCATCGCCACCGGCCACGAAATCCGCGCGGCCGGCGAGCAGCTCGCCGCCGGGCAGATCTACGATTCCAACACCGTGATCCTGACCCAGGCCCTGCACGATGCGGGCTGCACGGTGGTCGCGCGGCCCTGCCCGTCGGACGATGCCGCCGACCTTCTCGCGCTCCTGACGGCGGCGCCAGAGGTAGACCTGATCGTCACCGTGGGCGGTGTGAGCGCCGGCGCCCGCGAGGTGGTGCGCGACGCGCTCGGCCCGCTGGGCGTCGAGTTCCTGCACGTGGCCATGCAGCCCGGCGGCCCGCAGGGGCTCGGCGAGATCACCCGCCCGAGTACTGCGGACGGCGATCCCGCCGCCCCCGTGCCCGTGGTCTCCTTCCCCGGCAACCCGGTGAGCGCCCTCATCTCGTTCGAGGTCTTCCTGCGCCCCCTGCTGCGCGCCCTGGCCGGCCTGCCCCGGCCCGAGCGGGCCCTGCTGCGCGCGCCGCTGGCGACCGCGGTGGAATCGCCGGCCGGCAAACACCAGCTGCGCCGCGGCATCCTGCGCCCGGACGGGACCCTCGAGCTGGTGGGCGGTCCGAGTTCGCATCTCCTACATTCCTACGCGGCAGCGACCGTGCTGGTGCACCTTCCCGTCGGGCTCGACAGGGCCACCGCGGGAGAGCCCGTGAACTATTGGAGTATCGATGATTGACAGCACGCCCCTCTCCGGTACCGGGGACAACACGGACGGCAACACGGGTGGCAACACCGACGGCGTCACCGGGATGGCCGCGGCCGCGAGCCCGGCCGGCGAGACGGCGCCCCGGCTCAGCCACGTGCGCGCGGACGGCGCGGCCCTGATGGTGGATGTGACGGACAAGCCCGTCACCAAACGGCGTGCCACGGCCACGGCCACCCTCATCACCCGGCCCGATGTGATCGACCTCGTGGTGGCGGGCACCCTCCCCAAGGGTGAGGCTCTCGCCGTGGCCCGGGTGGCGGGCATCATGGCTGCCAAGCAGACCTCGGCGCTGATCCCGTTGTGCCATCCGCTGCCGATCTCGGGCGCGACCATCGACTTCGAGCCGGGTGCCGACAGAATCGTCATCACCGCGACGGTGAAGACCACCGGGGTCACCGGCGTGGAGATGGAGGCGCTGACCAGCGTGTCTGTCGCCGCCCTCACCCTCTACGACATGATCAAGGCCGTCGACAAGCACGCCGTCCTCACCGACATCCGGGTGTTGGCCAAGTCGGGCGGCAAGAGCGGCGACTGGAGCCTCGAATGACCCCGGGCACCAGACCGGCGCCGGCCGGGGGTTCCGGAGGGAACTCCATCGTGCGGCGCACCGCGCAGGTGATCGTCGCGTCGACCCGGGCGGCGACGGGGGTGTACACCGATCAGACCGGTCCGGTCATCGACGCCTGGCTGCAGGACCGGGGCTGGCTGGTGCTCGAGCGCGCCGTCGTGGTGGACGGTGAACCCGTGGGCGATGCCCTGGCCGCCGCCATCGAGGCCGGCCTCGACCTCATCATCACAACGGGCGGCACCGGGGTGAGCCCCACCGACAGGACCCCAGAGCAGACACTGCCGCTGCTGGACCGGGAGCTTCCGGGGATCATGGAGGAACTGCGCCGCCGAGGCGCGCTCTCCACGCCGTTGGCCGTGCTGTCCCGCGGCCACGCCGGCATCGCCCGCGGCCGCACCGTGGTGATCAACCTGCCCGGCTCCACCGGCGGAGTGCGCGACGGCCTGGGCGTGCTCGCCGACATTCTCGACCACCTGCTGGACCAGGTCGCCGGGCTGGACCACGACACCCGAATCATCGCCGCCGGTGCACCGCCGGCAGCAGCATCCTCAGCGAAACCCGCAGCACCACTGACGAAGGACCCGCATCATGACCGCTGACACCCCCGACGCCCTGGCTCCGGGAACCGTGCTGTTCGCCCGGGTGGACGACACCCCCATCACCGTGGAGGAATGCACGGACGCCGTGGCCGACAAGGCGGCCGGCGCCGTCGTCACCTTCGCGGGCGTGGTGCGCAACCACGACGAGGACCGCGGCGTCACCTGGTTGCGCTACAGCGCGCATCCGAGCGCCGAGGCCGTGCTCGCCGACGTCGTGCGGGACGTGGCCCTGGCCCACCCCGGCTGCCGGATCGCCGCCGCCCACCGCGTGGGCGACCTCGGCATCGGCGACATCGCGCTGGCCTGTGCGGTGGCCTCCGCACACCGCGCCGCAGCGTTCGCGGCCTGCGCGGCCCTGGTCGACGACATCAAGAACCGGGTGCCGATCTGGAAAGAACAGGGCTTCACCGACGGCAGCACCGAATGGGTCGCCGCGCTCGGCTGACCCGCCATCCCCGGCCGGTCGCAGCTGTTCCCGAAGCGGACAAATGGTGCCGGCGCACCGGGCGCACTTGTCCGGACGGGGAACAGTTCGGTGCCGATCACGCCGCAAAACTGGGCATTCGCTGGGTGGCACGGGCGCGGTTAACATCACCGACACATAGCTGCGCTTGACTAGGGTGTCGGCACCAGAAACTGGAGCCGTACGGTGCTGCCCCGAGGCGATACCGAACACCGGATGCCTGCATCCCGCACAAACCAGCTCACACCGACACGTTCTCACCGACCGGCTCCCCCGGAGTCGCTCGCTGAGCATCTCGCGCAGAGCATTCCGTACAGAGGAGGCACGGATGGACCTGACCACCGTTGCGACCATCACTCCGGCCCGCACCCGGTCGGACCTGGCCCTGCTGGGCGCGTCCGTCGTTCCGCTGGCAGGCGGCTCCGAGCTGTTCGCCGACCCGCGCATCCACCTCACCGGCCTCGTCGACCTGCAGACCATGGGCTGGCCGCCGCTCACCGTCACCCACGAGGGTCTGGAGATCGCCGCCACCTGCACGCTCGCCGACCTCTCCCGCATGCCCGCCGAGCCCGGCTGGACCGCCCACCCGGTCTTCCACCAGGCCTGCACCGCCCTGTTCGGGTCGTTCAAGGTCTGGAACGTCGCCACCGTCGGCGGGAACCTCTGCACCTCGCTGCCGGCCGGCCCGATGATCTGCCTCACCGCCGCGCTCGACGCCCGGGTGCTGATCTGGCACGCCGACGGCAGCGACGAGTGGATGCCCGCCCTCGACTTCGTCACCGGCAACACCACCAACGTGCTCGCTCCCGGCGACGTGCTGCGCTCGATCCACGTGCCGACCGCGGCGCTGGCCGCCCGCACCGCCTACCGCAAGATCGCGCTGTCGCCGCTCGGCCGCTCAGGGGCCGTGCTCATCGGCCGGCTCGACGCCGACGGCGCCTTCGTGCTCACCGTGACGGGCGGCACCGTGCGCCCGGTGCAGTTGCGCTACCCGCAGCCGCCCGACCCGGCCGTGCTCGCCGCAGACATCGCAGGCATCGACGCCTGGTTCACGGATGCCCACGGCGCCGCCGACTGGCGCCGCGCCATGAGCGGTCTGCTGGGTGAGGAGATCCGGCAGGAGCTCGCCGGTCCGGCCGACCTCGTCCGGCCCGCCCCGGCCACGGACACCGGCATCCGCACCGACGCCCAGATCGAGACCGGCACAGACACAGACACCCCGGACGGGAGCCGCGCATGAAGCTCAGCGTGAACGGCGTCCCGCTGGATGCCTCGGCCGCTGCCGGCCAGGTGTTGCGCACCTACCTGCGCGAGCAGGAGCACTTCGAGGTCAAGAAGGGCTGCGACACAGGCGACTGCGGCGCCTGCTCGGTGCTTGTCGACGGCACCCCGGTGCACTCGTGCATCTACCCGGCCTACCGGGCCGAGGGCCGGGAGGTCACCACGGCCACGGGCATCGGCGGCCCCGACGACCTCGCACCGATCCAGCAGCGCTTCATCGACGCCGCCGGCTTCCAGTGCGGCTTCTGCACGCCGGGCATGGTCGTGACGGCCTCCACCATCCAGGACCACCAGCTGCATGACCTGCCCCGCCTGCTCAAGGGAAACCTGTGCCGCTGCACGGGCTACCGGGCCATCGACGACGCCATCCGCGACCGCCACACGCCGGCCTCCGAAAGCTGCGACCACGACCACGCCGCGGATGTCGCCGGCCCGACGGCCGCGCCGGTCACCGGCCTCGGCCCGGTGCGCACCACCAAGCCCCGCACCCCCCGCACCTCCGCCACCAACGGCAAGGTCGGCGGCTCCCTGCGCGCGCCGGCCGCCGCCCGGGTCGTGAGCGGCCAGGAGCCGTACACGCTCGACGTGGCCGTGCCCGGCCTGCTGCACCTCAGCGTGTTGCGCAGCCCCCACGCGCACGCCAGGGTGCTCTCCATCGACGACACCGCCGCCCGGGCCCTGCCCGGCGTGCACGCCGTGCTCAGCCACGCCGACGACCCCGGCACCCTCTACTCCTCTGCCCGGCACGAGAGCCGGCTCGACGACCCCGACGACAGTCTGGTCTTCGACACCGTCATGCGGCACCGCGGTCAGCGCGTCGCGGCCGTGGTCGCCGACTCGGTGGCTATCGCCGAGCACGCCTGCCGGCTGCTCGTGGTGCAGTACGAGGAGCTGCCGGCGGTCTTCGACCCGGCCGAGGCCCTCTCCCCCGGCGCCCCGCTCGTGCACGGCGACAAGGATGCCGTAACCAGCCGGGTCGCCGACCCCGGCCGCAACCTGGTGGCCGAGCTGCACGGCGAGTACGGCGACGTCGCCGCGGGCCTCGCCGCCGCCGACACCGTGGTCACCGGCACCTGGCAGACCCAGCGCGTGGCCCACACCCAGCTCGAGACGCACGCCACGATCGGCTGGCTGGAGGAGAACCGGCTCGTGCTGCGCACCAGCTCCCAGGTGCCGTTCTTGGTGCAGAAGGAGATCAGCCGCATCTTCGACCTCGACCTCGAGGCCGTGCGGGTGTTCACCGCACGCGTCGGCGGCGGGTTCGGCGGCAAGCAGGAGATCCTCACCGAGGACGTGGTGACCCTCGCGGTGCTGAAGACCAAACGTCCGGTGCAGTACGAGTTCACCCGCACCGACGAACTCGCCGCCTCACCCGCCCGCCACCCCATGCGGGTCGGCGTCACCCTGGGCGCCACCAGCGACGGCCGGCTCACCGCCCTGGCCATCGATGTGCTCTCCGACACCGGCTCGTACGGCAATCATGCTCCCGGCGTCATGTTCCACGGCACCAGCGAATCCGTCGCGCTCTACAACGTGCCCAACAAGCGGGTGGATGCCCAGGCCGTCTACACGAACAACCCTCCGTCGGGCGCCTTCCGCGGCTACGGTCTCGGCCAGGTGATCTACGGCATCGAGAGCGCGCTCGACGAACTCGCCCGCGCGCTGGGCATCAACCCGTTCGACCTGCGCCGGATCAACTCGGTGCGACCCGGCGACCCGCTCGTGGTGACCCACGAGGAGGGAGACGACATCGGCTTCGCCAGCTACGGCCTCGACCAGTGCCTCGATCTGGCCCAGGCCGCTCTGGCCCGCGGCAACGGTGTGGCGGCGCCCACCGGCGCCTCCTGGCGGGTGGGTGAGGGCATGGCCTCCTCCATGATCGCCACGACTCCCCCGCGCGGGCATTACTCCCAGGCTGCCATCACGCTGGGCGCCGACGCGCGCTACGTCGTGCGGGTGGGTACCGCCGAATTCGGCAACGGCACCACCACCGTGCACACCCAGATCGCCGCGACCGTGCTGAACACCGCTCCGGACCGGATCGAGATCCGGCAGTCCGATACGGACGCCGCGGGCTACGACACCGGAGCGTTCGGCTCGGCCGGCGTGGTCGTGGCCGGCAAGGCCGTGCACGGCGCCGCGACCACCCTGGCCGCCCGGCTGCGCGGCTTGGCCGCCGAGCGCACCGGCACCCCCGCGGCGTCCTTCGTGCTCGAGGCCGACGGCCTCCGCTCCGGCGACGTGTTCGTGCCCCTGACCGAGCTGGCCGGCCCCGACGGTCTCACGGCCATCGGCCGGGAGGACGGCGCCCGCCGGTCGCTCGCGTTCAATGTGCACGCCTTCAGGGTGGCCGTGAACACCGACACCGGCGAGGTACGGATGCTGCAGTCGATCCAGACCGCCGATGCCGGCTTCGTGATGAACCCGGAGCAGTGCCGCGGCCAGATCGAGGGCGGGGTGGCCCAAGCCATCGGCACCGCGCTCTTCGAGGAACTCATCCTCGACGGCGCCGGCACCGTGACCACCCGGGTGCTGCGCAACTACCACGTGCCGCAGCTGGCCGACCTGCCCGTGACCGAGGTGTACTTCGCCGACACGGCCGACGACCTGGGGCCCTACGGCGCCAAGTCGATGAGCGAATCGCCCTACAACCCGGTGGCGCCAGCCCTGGCCAACGCTGTGCGCGACGCCATCGGGATTCGTGCGTACGAACTCCCGATGTCGCGCGACAGGGTGTGGCGTCTGGTGAACCGCGCCGCCCTCCAGGCCCCGGCCCTGCAGGGATAGACCTGCAGGGAGAGACCTGAAGGGAGAGGCCGGTGGGTCACTCCACGTCGGAGGTCGCGCGGCTGGGGCCCGCCGAGACCGCCTTCATCTCCTTGCCGTGCACCGAGACCGCCCAGATCACCAGAACGTCGATGGCGATCATGGTGATCGACCAGAGCGGGTAGGCGCCCAGGAAGGCGATGTTCACCAGGGCGCTGGCGAAGGCGAGGATGATGGCGACGATGCGCGCCCACATCTGCCCGGCCAGCAAGGCCACGCCGGCGAGGATCACGACGGCTCCGAGGATGGTGTGGACCCATCCCCACGTCGTGTAGTCGACCTGCACGACCAGCCCCTCGCTGGCGACGAGGTAATAGGTGTCCTGGAACAGGGCAACCAGACCCTGGATGACGTGGAAGGCACCCATCATCAGCATCATGACGCCGGCGAAGACGATCCAGCCGGTCCAACCCGACACCTCGGTGTCGGCGCTGTAGCTCTGGGCGGTGGCGGCGCCGGTCGTGGTGCCGGTTGCCTGTCGTGTGTTGGTCATTTCGCTTCCTCCATTCAATGGACTCGTCGATCACGCTACTGCGGCGTCGAACTCGTTTCGTCCCCCGAATGGGGTGAGGGCTGGGGCGAAACTCCTGGTCAGAGCCGTGGCGACCGGCTAGTCGGGGGCCCAGCTAATCGACGAGCGCGGTTGCCGGAGGTCAGGGGGCCGGGTGGATCGGGCCCAGCCGGTCCCGCAGGGGCAGGCCGCTGGCGCCCGATCGGGCGGTGAGGATCTCGGCGAGGATCGACACCGCGGTCTCCTCCGGGCTGCTGGCGCCCAGGTCGAGCCCGATCGGCGAGTGCAGCCGGGCCAGGTCGGCGTCGGCGATGCCGGCCTCGCGCAGGCGCAGCACCCTGCGGTCGTGGCTTCGCCGTGAACCCATGGCGCCCACGTAGGCCACGTCCAGTCCCAGCGCCGTCTCGAGCAGCGGCAGGTCGAACTTCTCGTCATGGGTGAGCACGCAGACCACGGTGCGCGAGTCGGTGTCGATGCGGGCCAGGTAGTCGCTGGGCCATTCGACCACGACCTCGGCCGCGGCCGGAAAACGCTCGGGGGTGGCGAAGACGGCGCGGGCGTCACACACCGTGACCCGGTAGCCCAGCAGGCTCGCGGCCGCGGACAGCGCCGCGGCGAAGTCCACCGCGCCGAAGATCAGACAGCGCGGCGGAGTCGCCGCGACCAGGTAGAGCACCCGGCTCTGCACACCGTCGCAGTCCACGGTGCCGAGGTGGGTCTTTCCGCGGGAGATGCGGGCGTCAAGCTCGGCACGGATCCGGCGCTCGGCGTCCGGGTCGAGGCTCGGCTCGCCGGCGTGAGGGCCGTCCGCCTCCAGGGCCGCCCCGGCGACGTCAGGGCCGTCCGCCGCCGCTCCGGCGACCTCAGTGCTGCCGCCGTCCTCGTCCATGGTGGATCCGGCGGCTCCGTTCGGCACCAGGATGCGGCCGGCCCCGGCTCCCGCCACGACCAGGGCCAGTCCGGCAGCCCGGCCGGCCGCGGCGTGGGCGAGCTGGGCGCGGGCGGCGCCGGCGAGGGCGTTCCTGGCGCCCGCCGGGGCGAACTCGGTGAGGAACACCTCGACGGTGCCGCCGCAGCTCAGCCCCACGGCGAAGGCGTCGTCGTCGGTCACCCCGAATTCGGTCAGGCGGCCGCGGCCGTCAGCGAGCACCTCCTGGGCGCTCTCGAAGATCGCACCTTCGACGCAGCCGCCGGAGATGCTGCCGATCACCGCGCCGGCGTCGGTCACGGCCATGGCCGTACCCAGGGTGCGCGGTGCGCTGCCGAGCACCCGGGTGACCGTCGCGACAGCGACCCGGTGCCCATGGGCCAGGGCCTCGAGCAGCTCGCCGGCGATCTCGAGCACGGCTAGTTGCCTGCGCTCTGGTCCATGCCCATCCGTCGCAGCACGAGGTTCTCGGCGAACTGTGCCACGCCATAGAGCACCATCGAGACGATGGTGATGATCACCACCGACGACCACACCTCGAAGTTCTTCACCTGGGAGACCGCAACGACGATACCCCAGCCGAGTCCCTGGCCGGTGGCGAGCCACTCGGCCAGCAGGGCGCCGGTGATGGCGCCGGGGATCGAGATCTTGATCGCCGCGAAGAACGACGGCAGCGAGCTGGGCAATGCCACCTTGCGGAGCGCGGTGAACGGGGTTCCCCCGTAGACCGCGATGACGTCACTCACCTGCGGTGACGCCGACCGCAGGCCGAACGCGATGTTCACCAGGGCCGGGAAGAGCACCACGATCGCGCCGGTGACCACCGCGATCGACGGGCCGCGGCCGGTGATGAGGATCAGCACCGGAACGAAGGCGACGAGCGGCACGCTGCGCAGCAGCAGGGCGATGGGCATCAGTGCGTGCTCGATGCCCTTCGACAGGGTGAACAGCGTGGCAAGAATCAGCGCCACCAGGATGCCGGCGACGAAGCCGAGGAACGCGTCGGTGAGGGTGATCCCGAGATTGGTGAGGATCAGCACCCGGTTCTCGGCCGCGGCCGGAACCGTGAACAGCCAGTTGAAGACGTCAGCCGGGCCCTTGGCGATGAACGGGGAGATGCCCAGTATCAGGATCAGTCCCTGCCAGGCGGCGAGGACGATCGCGAGGGTGAGCACGCCCGTGCCGAGGGCCCGTCCGAGGTAGGCGCCCAGGCCGCGGGCCTGCGCTCCGGTGCTCTTGGTGAGAACGGCCGGCTGGCCGGTGACAAGGGTCTGGGCGCTCACGAGCTGCTCCGTCCGGTGGTCCAGGGGGTGGCGAAACGGGAGATCACGGCGAAGAGCAGGTAGCCGATACCGGCCAGGAGACCGGCGACAAGGGCCAGGCTCCAGACCCGTTCCACGTTGGCGGCGTTGCCGGCGGCGATCATCGCCACACCGAGTCCACGCTCGGCACCGCCGAGGTATTCGCCCAGGATGGCGCCGAGCAGGGCGGCCGGGGCCGCGATCTGCAGGGCGTTGAGCACGCTGGGGGTTCCGGCGATCAGCCGGACCTTGCGCAGCTGGGTGAACTTGGTGCCGCCGTAGACGCTGACCAGGTCGAGGCTGGCCTGGTCGGCGGCCTTGAGCCCCACGAGGGAGCCGACCACGGTTGTGAAGAACACCGACAGTGCGGCCAGGAAGATGGCGGTGCCGGACGGGTCCCCTCTGGAGGGCCCGATGACGACGTACGCGATCGGGCCGATGGCGACGATCGGCACACAGTAGGTGATCACGGCGATCTGCAGGGCGATCTTCTCGATGCGCGGCACGATCAGCACGAGGCCGGCCAGGATCAGGGCCAGGCCATTTCCCCACAGGAAGCCGATCGCGGCTTCGCTGAGGGTCATGGTGATGTGCGGCCAGAAGAAGCCCACTCCGTCGTTCACGAACTGCGCGGCCACCTCGGCCGGGGTCGGGATGGCGCCGCCGGGGACGGAGCCGGCGTTCTGGAAGATCGTCAGAGCGCTGACCCACCAGAGGGCAACGACGACGACGATCCCGATCAGGCCGGTCGCCCAGCCCGGCAGGCCACGGCTGACCGGCATCAGTGCGCTCCGGACGGGGCCGGGGTGTCGGCGCCGAAGAGCAGTTCGGAGGCCCGGTCGTGCAGGGCGTGGAACTCGGGGGTGCGCATCATCTCGGGCAGGCGCGGCCGGGGCAGGTCGATCTCGATGACCTCCTTGACGCGGCCGGGCCGGGGACTCATCACGGCCACCTGGTCGGAGAGGAAGATCGCCTCGGAGATGCCGTGCGTGACCATCAGGGTCGTCGCGGGCTTCTCGGTCCAGATGCGCAGCAGCTCCACGTTGAGGCGCTGGCGGGTCATGTCGTCCAGGGCGCCGAAGGGCTCGTCGAGCAGCAGCACCGAGGGCTTGAGCACCAGGGACCGGGCGATCGACACGCGCTGGCGCATCCCACCGGACAGCTGGGCGGGCTTGGCCTTCTCGAAACCGGTGAGGCCCACGAGCTGGATGAGTTCGGTGACGTAGTCTTCGTCGACCGGCATCCGGGCGACCTCGAAGGGAAGTTTGATGTTGCTGCGCACACTCCGCCACGGCAGCAGGGCGGAGTCCTGGAACGCGATGCCGAGCTCGTGGCCGCTGCGAAGCTCGGCGGGGCTCTTACCGTCGACGCGCGTCGTGCCGCTGGTGGGGTTCTCCAAGCCGGCCAGGATGCGCAGGATCGTGGACTTGCCGCAGCCCGACGGGCCGAGCAGGGACAGGAAGCTGCCCTTGTCGGTGTGCAGGTTGGCATTGTCGAGCGCGACAACCTCCTTGCGGCCGACCGAGAAGGTCTTGTGGAGCTCCGAGATGTGCAGCCCGGTTCCCGAGGTGGTGGCCGAGGTGGTGGCCTCCGGGCCGGTGTCGATCGTACTCACGTCGTACATTCCTTACTGGGCGTCGTCGGGAACCGGATACCCAGTATCGCCGACGGCACCCGCCTCCAGGAGACGGGTGCCGCGGCAATGCCGAGTGATGGTGCGACTAGCGAGTTGGTGCTGGGTTACGCGCAGCCGGTATACGTGCTGCGGTGGTTACGTGCAGCGGTGACTACTTGCTGTACTTGACGAGGTCGGGGTTCTCCTTGTAGACCTCGGCGAGCAGGCTCAGGTCGAACAGCGACTTGGCGTCGATGTCGATGCCCGCGGCCTTCAGCGTGGCGATGGACTCCTTCTGCAGGGCGTCGCTGATCGTGAAGAGCCCGTTGGCCACGGTGTCATCGCTCACGACGAGGTCGGTGGACTGGATCTCCGCCTGGCGGGTTTCCTTCTCCATGGTCAGGCCGAGGTCCTTGCCGTAGGTGTCGACCGTGAGGGTCGCTGCTGCGGTGGGGTCGTTGATCGCGTCGGACCAGCCCTTGATCTCGGCGACCAGGAGCGCCTTGAGCTTCTCGCGGTCATTGGCAATCGCGTCGTCGGAGGCCGTGAAGGTCTCGGCGACGAACGGCAGGCCGTTGTCGGCCAGCGGCAGGTTGACCGGGTCCAGGCCGGCCAGCTCGGCGTCGATCGACTCGTTGGTGAGATAGGCGAACCAGCCGTCGACCTCGCCGTTGAAGAGGGGGGTCGGGTCGTACTCGACCGGGACCACGGTGATCGTGGACGGGTCGATGTCGTTGATCTTGAGGAAGGCATCCCAGAGGCTCTGGTTGCTGGCCTGCACGCCGATGGTCTTGCCGGCCAGGTCGCTGAGCTTGGCGATGTTGCCGACGCCCTTGAGCGAGAGGATGGTGAAGGGGTTCTTCTGGTAGGTCGCGCCGATGATCTTCAGCGGGGCGCCCTCCTCGGCGATGACGGTTCCGGTGGAGATAGCGTTGCCGATGCCCAGGTCGACGTTGCCGGAGATGACGCCGGCCTCGGCCGATGCCGGGCCGGGGATCAGGTCGACGGAGTCAAAGCCCGCGTCGGTGAAGTAGCCCGCGTCGTCGGCGACGAACTCGCCCATGAACTCGGTGTTCTTGATCCAGGACAGCTGGATGCTCGCGTCGCCGAAGGAGGCGTCCTCACCGGAAGCCGAGTCGGAGCCGGCGTCGCTCGCGCAGGAGGTGAGCAGCAGGGTGAGGGCGGCGGCGACAGCCACGCCCTGACCGAGGCGCTTGACAGAGCGGCGGGTGAACGGGGAAAGCGGGGCTTGCGTCATGACGCGGTTCCTCTCGATGGTGCTCGGGGGGTTGCCGTGGAACTCAACGGCGTGCTGGGGGCGGGATGCCCTGATACTGATGGCGTGCTGTGGGTGGGTAAGTACTGCTGTGAAGCTGCTGGTGTGATTGCGGTGTTTCAGCACGTCGCATCCGCTGCAACAAATGTTCGGATGCCTCGAACACTAATTGCTGCGTGTGACGTGCCGAAGACCGAAACATTTCCGGCTCATTACGGCTGAAATGCCGGGATGAAACGCCGGAATTCCCCTCGGGCCGGGCAATACCCTGGCGTGATAGCGTCACGGAGTCCACCCCGAAAGGAACCCCAATGTCTTCCGCTATCGTACCGACCTCTGCGTTCGTCTCCGGCCTGCCCAAAGCCGAGCTGCACCTGCACCTCGAGGGCACCCTCGAACCCGAGCTGAAGCTCGCGCTGGCCCGCCGCAACGGAGTGGACATCGGCCAGAGCACGGTGGAGCAGGTGCGGGCCACCTATGAGTTCGACTCGCTCGCGAGCTTCCTGGGCGTCTACTACCCGGCGATGGACGTTCTCGTCACCGAAGAGGACTTCTACGACCTCGCAACCGCCTACTTCCGCCGCGCCGCCGCCGACGGCGTGCGCCGCGTGGAGGCGTTCTTCGACCCGCAGGCGCACACCTCCCGCGGGGTGCCGATCGAGACCGTGATCGTGGGCTATCACCGGGCCGCGCAGGATGCCGCCACGGTCGGCATCTCCGCGGAGCTCATCCTCTGCTTCCTGCGCGATTTCTCCGCCGAGAGCGCGCTGGAGACGCTGACGGCCGCGCTGCCCTACAAGGACCGCTTCATCGGGGTGGGCCTCGACTCCGACGAGCGGGACAACCCGCCGGCGAAGTTCGCCGCCGTCTTCGCCCTCGCCCGGGAGAACGGACTCAAGCTGACCATGCACTGCGACATCGACCAGGTCGGCAGCATCGAGAACATCCGCCAGGTGCTCGAAGACATCCAGGTGGACCGCATCGATCACGGCACCAACATCGTGGAGAACCCTGAGCTGGTCACCCTGGTGCGCGAGCGGGGACTCGGCCTCACCTGCTGCCCGGTGTCGAACAGCTTCGTCACCGCCGATATGAAGGCCGTGGAGCTGGTGGCCCTGATGAACTTCGGCGTTCTGGTCACGGTGAACTCCGACGACCCCGCCTACTTCGGTGCCTACGTGGCCGACAACTACCTGGCGCTGGCCGAGAAGGCCGGCCTCGACGCCGACGAGCTGGTGCTCCTGGCCAAGAACTCCTTCCAGGCGTCCTGGTTGCCCGAGGGCGAGAAGGCGGCCTATCTGGCGTCCATCGACGACTACGTCGCAGGGTACCCGACGGCATAGGGCGTCTCGTCACGTCGGTGTTTCATCGACGCCGCATGTCGTGTGTCCGACAGGTTTCAGAACCCCGGAACGAGGCCTGAACGAGTTCACTAGGGTGACAGAAGTGGCCTCACACGAGGCCCGGAGACGCTCTCGAGCCGAGAAGGAGAACCCGATGTACGACCTGGTCATCCGCTCGGATCGAGTGCTCACCGCGCAGGGTGTCGGGCCTGGTTCGGTGCCGCGTTCAGTACCGGGTTTCGTGCCGGCGGCCGTGGCGATCACCGGCGGCGTCATCCGCGCCATCGAGCCCGTGGATGCCACCCTCGAGACCGTGCGTGACCTCACCCTCCCGGCCGGTCAGGTGTTGCAGCCGGGCGTCGTCGACACCCACGTGCACGTCAACGAGCCCGGCCGCACCGACTGGGAGGGCTTCGCGAGCGCCACCCTCGCGGCGGCCGCCGGCGGCGTAACCACCATCATCGACATGCCGCTGAACAGCATCCCGCCGACCACGACGGTGGCCGCTCTCGAGCTCAAGCGCCGGGCCGCGGCGCCCCAGGCCAGCGTGAACGTGGGCTTCTGGGGCGGCGCGATCCCCGGCAACCTGGGTTCGCTCCAGCCGTTGCACGACGCGGGCGTCTTCGGCTTCAAGGCCTTCCTCTCCCCCTCCGGCGTGGACGAGTTCCCGCACCTCTCCCCCGCCGAGCTCGAGTCCGCGGCGGCCGAGATCGCCGGCTTCGGCGGCCTGCTGGTGGTGCACGCCGAAGACCCGGCCGTGCTCGAGAGCCACCAGAACGACGGCGGCACCGGCTACCTCGACTTCGTCGCCAGCCGACCGGATGCGGCGGAGGACGCCGCGATCGCCCGGGTGATCGACGTCGTGCGGCGCACCGGCGTGCGCGCCCACATCCTGCACCTCTCCTCCGCGCAGGTGTTGCCACGCCTGGCGGCCGCGCGGGCCGAGGGGTTGCCGATCAGCGTCGAGACCTGCCCGCATTACCTCAGCTTCGCCGCGGAGAGCATCGCCGACGGCGCCACGGCGTTCAAGTGCTGCCCGCCCATTCGCGACGCCGGCAACCGGGACCTGCTCTGGCAGGGGCTTGAGGACGGTGTGATCGACGTCATCGCCTCGGACCACTCGCCGGCCACCCGGGAGCTCAAGCTCGGCCACGGCGGTGACTTCGGCCTGGCCTGGGGCGGCATCTCCGGGCTGCAGCTGAGCCTGCCCGCCGTGTGGACGGCGGCCAGGGAACGCGGCATCGGCCTCGACCGGGTGCTGCACTGGATGTCCGCGGCCACGGCCCGCTTCATCGGGCTGCCCGGCGGGGTCATCACGGTGGGCGCGGCCGCCGACCTCGTCGCCTTCGCGCCGGACGAGACGTTCACCGTGCGGGTCGACGCCCTGCGGCACAAGAACCGGGTGAGCGCCTTCGACGGTGCCACGCTGTTCGGCCGGGTGCACACCACGTGGCTGGCCGGAGCCGTGATCTACGCGATCGACGAGGCCGGCGCATCCCCGCGGGTACCAGCGCAGACCTCAACGCAGACACCGTCGGGCGCGCTGTTGCGCGCCCGCTGACCAGACTCTCTCGACCCGACTACCCCGCACGACGCACTAGAAGGAGCACTCATGTCGATCGTTCTCGGACCAAACCGCTACGGCAAGGCGGAGAACCGCATCGTGCGCATCTACCGCGACACGCCCCGCCACGAGATCCACGACATCAGCGTCTCCACGGCCCTGCACGGCGACTTCGCCGACGCGCACCTTGCCGGCGACCAGCTGCAGGTGCTGCCCACCGACACCCAGAAGCAGACCGCGTACTCCTTCGCCAAGGAGAAGGGCCTGCTCTCGATCGAGAGCTACGGACTCGACCTCGCCACCCACTTCGTCGACCACATCAGCTCGGTGGCCGGCTCCCGGGTGGAGATCGAGGAATTCGCCTGGGAACGCGTGGTCGTGGACGGTACCGAGCACGACCACACCTGGGTGCGCCGCGGCCAGGAGGTGCGCACGGCGGCGATCTCCGTGGAGGGCACCGGCGACGACCAGCAGATCTGGGTCGTCGGCGGCCTCAAGGACCTGATCCTGCTCAAGTCCACCGGGTCGGAGTTCTCCGGCTTCATGCAGGACCCGTACACGCTGCTGCAGCCCACCACAGACCGGGTGATGGCCACGTCGCTCACGGCCGGCTGGCGCTTCACCGACCACACCGACGTCGACTGGGAGGCCACCTACGCGGGCATCGCCGCGATCCTCAAGACCCAGTTCGCCGTGGTGCACTCCCTGGCCCTGCAGCAGACGCTCTACAAGATGGGCCAGGCGGTGCTCGAGGCCTACCCGAACATCGCCGAGATCCGGTTGTCCGCGCCCAACAAACACCACTTCCTCTACGACCTCTCGCCGTTCGGTGTGGAGAACAACAACGAGGTCTACCACGCGGCCGACCGGCCGTACGGGCTCATCCAGGCCACCGTCATGCACGACGACGCATCGGATGCCGGTCCCGCCTGGGATTCCTACACCGGTCTGGTCTAGCGTGGGCGCCCAACCCGCCGGCTCCCTGGGCCACGTCTACCTAGGCCACGTCTTCCACATCGCCGGCTCCCCCACGCTCGCCGAGGCGCCGGCCCATCTGGTGTCGCTTCCGCAGGGCGCCCTGGTCACCGCCGGCGACGGCACCATCGCCTGGGTCGGCCGGGCAGCCGACCTGCCCGCCGGCTTCGAGGGCCTCCCGGTCACCGACACTCGCGGCGGCTTCATCCTGCCGGGCTTCGTCGACACCCACATCCACTTTCCGCAGACCTACTCCACGGATGCCTACGGCGGCGGGCAGCTGCTCGAGTGGCTGGACAACTGCGTGTTCCCGGCCGAGACCCGGCTGCAGGACGACGAGTTCGCGGCCTCGATCGCCCGCGACTTCACCCGGCGGCGCACGGCGGCCGGCACCACGAGCGCTCTGGTGTTCGGCTCGGCGTTCCCGCACGCCCAGGACGCGCTGTTCGCCGAGTCCGAACGGGCCGGGCTGCGCCTGGTCAGCGGGCGTGGCATCCAGACCGTCGGCCCGGAGTCGGCCAACGCCCTGGTGACCTCGGAGGCCCGCGCCCTCGACTTGGTGGGCGACGAGATCTCCCGCTGGCACGCGCGCGACACCGGTGACTCCCGCACGGCGCTGTTGCAGGTGGCCGTCGTGCCTCGGTTCAGCCTCTCGGTCACGCCTCACACCCTCGCGGCACTCGGCGAGCTGTACGACGGGGTGCGCGGCGACGGGGTCTACTTCCACAGCCACCTCAACGAGAACAACCGCCCGGAGACCGGCGAGATCGACGTGGTCAAAGCCATCTACCAGGTCGACCACTACCTCGACACCTACGACGGCAAGTTCCTGCCCGGCTCAGCGGTGGGCGGGTCCAGCCTGCTCGGGCGCCGCAGCATCCTGGCGCACGCCGTGCACTGCGAGGACGACGAGCTCTCCCGCCTGGCCGAGACCGGTTCGTCGATCGCGCACTGCCCCACCTCGCAGCAGTTCCTCGGCTCGGGCACCATGCCGTGGACCCGCACCACGGGCTTCGGTGTGAACGTGGCGCTGGGCTCGGACATCGGTGCCGGCGACGAGTGGCTGATGAGCCGGGTCCTCAACGACTGCTTCAAGGTGCACCTGTCCGAGCCGGGTGATGCCGGGCTGTCGATCAGCCCCGCCGAGCTGCTGTTCACCGCTACCCTGGCCGGCGCCCGGGCGCTCGACATGGAGGAGCGCTACGGAAACCTCGACGTGGGCAAGGATGCGGACTTCCTGCTCATCGAGCCCGACAAGTGGGAGCCGCTTGCGGCGGTGCTGGCCAACGGTATCCGCGCCGACGACGAGGCCATGGCCACCGACCAGACCCTGTTCGCTCTGCTGATGGCCCTCCGCCAGCCGGCCATCACGGGCGTCTTCGTGCGGGGGCGCCGCGTCACCGCCCCCTAGCCGCTCGTCTGGGGCGGCAACTGTTGCCCGTGCGGACATCTGCGCCCGGTACGCCGGCCGCAGATGTCCGAAGCGGGAACAGTTACTCGCCGACGGTGCCGTCGACGCCCTCGCGGATCAGGTCGGCGTGGCCGCAGTGCCGGGCGGTCTCCTCGATGAGGTGCAGCAGGATCCAGCGCAGGCTCCACCGCTCGCCGTCCCGGCCGGGCGTTGCGACCAGCTCGTCGAGGCCGCGGCCCGCCGTCGCGCGGCGGCTACGCTCGCAGGCGGCCCGGTACAGCTCCCGCAGCTCCTCGGGGTCGTCCGCGGCGGCACTGGTGAATTCCCAGTCCCGGTCCTCATGCCAGGGCGCGCTCCCCCACGGCTCCAATTCGGCGTCGGAGCGCCCGAGGAATCTGGACTGCACCCAGCGGTCCTCCACATAGGCGAGGTGCTTGAGCAGCCCGGCCAGGGTGAGCGACGATGGCGCCAACGCGGTGGTGAGCTGCGCGTGGTCCAGCCCATCGGTCTTCATCAGCAGGGTTGCCCGTTGGTAGTCGAGCAGGGTGTCCAGCAGCGTGCGCTCGTCGGCGGCGTGAGGAGGTTCGGTGCGCGTCATGCCCCCAGCCTTCCATAGGCCCTCGGCTCCTCGCGTGGCGCGACTGCTGCCCGCGCGGCGACGTGCCGCCGGTGCACGGGGAGCACACGTCGGCAACTGACCCGGGTCTCCGGTCACGCTCCCGGGGTGGCCTGCAGCAGCCGGTCGGACGCCGCGAACCCCGCCCGGGAATACGCGGTGACCGCGCCGGGAGTGGAGTGCACGGTCACCCGTTCGAGGCCGAGGGTGAAGGCGCGGCGAAGCAGGGCGTCCAGCATCCGTGCACCGACACCCGCGTTGCGTTCATGCGGCACGACGTACACGCTCTGCACATCACCGGATGCCCGCACGAGCGCCCGTGCGCTCGGCACCCGGGGCAGCACAGCCAGCCAGGCCATGCCCACCACGGTGGTGCCCCGGCGGGCGAGCGTGCAGTGGTGGGTCTGGTCGTTGCGGCCGGCCCAGTCCGCGAACACCTCGAGGAATTCCTCGTGCGTGACCACCGGCGTGCCGTCGTTCTCGAGCACCCACTGCCAGCGCAGTTCGGCCAGCGCGGCCAGGTCTGCGGGAGTGGCACTGTCGATGGTGATCGTGTCGATGCCCGGGTCGGTGCCGGTGCCCTCGCGTTCAACAGGGCCGGGAACTGGACTGTCATCGTTCATGGCACCAGTGTGGTGCAACGGCTGCCGGCGGGTCCACGGACGCGCCGCCGGGACCGGTCGTGGCCGCCGCCATACTGGGAGGCATGACCTCTCCCGCAGCCACTCCGCCGCCGGCGTCGGAGGTCTCTCCCGATCTCGTTCCCGAGTTGCTCGTGACCGACCTGGCCACGAGCCTGCACTTCTGGGTCACGCTTTGCGGCTTCGAGGTGCTCTACGAACGCCCGCTCGAGGGCTTCGCCTACCTGCGCTCGGGTACCGCGCACCTGATGCTCGAGCAGGTCGGAGCGGGACGCAACTGGATCCCCGGCGCGCTGGAGCGGCCCCTCGGCCGCGGCATCAACTTCCAGATCATGGTGCCGGCCATCTCGGTACTGGTCGACAGCCTGGCCGCCGCCGAGTGGCCACTCTTCATGGCGCCGGAAACCAAGTGGTACGACACCGGCGAGACCCAGGCCGGTGTCGCTCAGTTCCTGGTGCAGGATCCGGACGGCTATCTGGTGCGCTTCTCGTCGCGGCTGAGCCCAGCGTCCTGACTCGGTCGGTGGGTCGGGAAACGTCCGCGTGACTCCACGGCGCCCACGGAGTACCCTCGCCCTCATGTGCGGACGATTTGCGATGAACGAAGACGTTGACGATCTCATCCGGGACTTCGTGGCCGCCGGCGGGCGCGCCGGCGACTGGCGGCCCAGCTACAGCATCGCCCCGACCGACCCGGCGCCCATCGTGCGCGAGTGGCAGCCCGAGGGAGCGGATGCACCCACCAGGGAGGTCACCCTCGCGACCTGGGATTGGCCCCAGCCGGCCGGCCAGCCCCGCCGAGGCCCGATCATCAACGCCCGGCTGGAGAAGCTCGACCAGCGATTCTGGGTGGGCGCGTTCTCCAACGCGCGGTGCATCGTGCCCATGCTCGGCTACTACGAGTGGACCGGGGAGAAAGGCGCGAAGCAGCCGCACTTCATCCACGGCGACGGCCTGCTGGCCGCGGCGGGCGTGAGCTGGGCGTCCCAGGACGCCGACGGGCAATGGTCCCGGGTCTTCGCCGTCGTGACCCGCGAGGCCCGGGATGCCTCGGGCGAGGTGCACGACCGGATGCCGGCCTTCCTGGAGCCCGACACCTGGTCGACCTGGTTGAACCCGCAGTCGATCACCACCGCAGACCGGACTGAATCGGCGGCCAAACGACAGGCCATGATCGACCTGCTCGACCGTACGTCGACCGCCGTGGCCGCCACCATGCACACCCGCCTCGTCGACCGCCGGGTCAACAGTGTGCGGGCCATCGACCCACAGGATGCGACCTTGATCGAGGCCCTCCCCGGATAACCTCCCGTCAGTCGCCCGAGCCGACCTGTCCGGCTCGTCAGCGGAGCGCTATGGTCCCGCCATGACAACGGCGTCGGCAGCCGACACAAAGTCCGGCCCGCCTTCATCGCCGGCACCATCCGGGGCGAGCGATCCGCCCGACGACCCGCCGCCGTTCTGAACTGTGACGGCTGACCGCCGCAGCCCCACTGGGGCTCGACGGCGCCTGTCTCGGCCACTAGGTTGGGCATACCAACCGGCACACCCCTGAGCTTTCCCCTGTTGGCCAGCAATTATCCGTCGCCTGCCTCCCGGCGCCGCTCACCGGAAGCTTCTCTCTCGACAGATCGGACACCATGCCTGCGAACCTCTCAGCCCGCGCCCTCCTGTGGATCGGCATCGGGCTGGTGGTGGCCAGCGTCCTCCTCCAGCTCGCCCGAGACCTCGTCTACCGCGTCACCGACCCGAACTCGCTGCAGTCCCTCGCCACCAGCTGGTGGTTCGAATCGTTCTCTGTCGCCCTGGTGCTGCTCGTGCCATTGGGCACCTGGACGGTCGCCGCCTCCTTCGTGGCACGGCTCATCGAGCGCGGAACGATCGCACCGGCGCATCCGGCCACCCGCATCACCGCCGCCGGGGTGTTCTGGACGGGTGTCGTCCTCACCCTCGCCGGCCTGTTGGTGGGAGCCTCCCTCGACAGCTGGATGAGCTCGCTCGTTGCGCAGGGACGCCCGAGCATCGCGCTCGACGCACTCAACCTGGTGGTCAGTCCGCTGCGCAACGTCATCGTTCCGCTCGGGCTGGCCTTACTGCCGGCCTCCGTGCTGATGAAGAAGCTCGAGGCCCGGGTCCCGGCCGATGAGTCGGCCCGGGCGACGGCGGACTGACCGGCCGCCGGCTCAGCTGCCGCGGTACGTGGAGTAGGCGAACGGGCTCAGCAACAGGGGCACGTGATAGTGGGCGGACTCGTCGCCCAGCTCGAAGACGATGGTCACCTGGGGATAGAACGTGGCCTGGTCACGAGCGGCGAAGTAGCTTCCGGTGTCGAACGTGATGCGGTAACGGCCGGCCGACACGGCCTCCGGTCCGAGGTTGCCGATACGTCCGTCGGAGTCGGTCTGCGCCGACGCCAGATCATGCCAGTTGTCGCTGACCTGCTGTTCGAGACGAACACCCACAGCGACGGCGGGCCGGCCGGTCACGGCATCGAGCACGTGGGTGGTGATGTGGCTGCGCGGACTCATCGGGGATCGCCCGATGGCGTTGCGGAGTCGGAGGCGTCGGTTTCGGGCACCGAGACATCCTGCCACTGCACGGCCAGAACTCCCAAACGGATGAGAGCGATGTCCCGCAGCTCGGAGCCGACGATGGCGGCCTCGGTGTCACCGTCCAGGTCCGCCCGGCGGTGCAGTTCGGTCAGGATCTCCTGGCGGGTCCGCCCGGCGGCACGGATGAGGAACACCCTGTCGAACCGTTCCTCGTAGACGCGATTGCCCTCCGCGAGAGCCGCGGCGAGGTCCGCGTCATCAGCGTCAGACGACGCCTGCTCGCTGCGTGAGAATCCCGCGGCGCGCGAGGTGCCCCGCGGTTTCTCGCCGATCCGCGGATGCTCCGCCATGGCCTCGTCGATCTCCGCCCGGGTCAGCGGCGTGGCTGCGGTCCGCGCCGTCTCGACCAGGCCGGCGACCGAGCCGAACGGCGCTTGGGCGGCAACCTCGTCCACCCACCGGCCAACCGCCAGGCAGGCCCGGAGGATGTCGCGCAGCTCGTCGCCGGTGGGGATCGTGGTCATGGGTGCCTCCGGGCGGTGACGGTTCGGGTGGGAGCGGTTCGGGTAGGAGCAGTGCGGGTCGGGACAGTTCCAGTGCGCACCCCGTACCATGGCTGGCATGCAGACCGACAGAGACCGCCGGGTGGCGGGATTGCTCCTGGCCGCGGGCGCGGGCTCCCGGTACGGCGGACCGAAGGCCTTGGCGGTCGACCCAACCGGTGCGTCCTGGCTCGTCCGAGCCGCCCGTGCCCTCGAAGCCGGAGGCTGCGATCCGGTGCTGGTGGTTCTCGGCGCGGGCGGAGCCGAGGCAGAGGAGCTCCTGCGCGACTCCGCCGGCCGGTTCGCCAGACCAGACCGACTGGTAGTCGTGCATGCCGACCGCTGGGCCGACGGGCTGGCGGCGTCGCTCGACGCCGGGCTGGCCGCGCTGCAGGAGTCCGACCCGGCGGTCACGGCCGTGGCGATGGTGCCGGTGGATGTTCCCGACCTCGACGCGGCGACGGTTGCACGACTGATCGGCGAGATCGATGTGGCGGGGAGCTCCGGCACGGCGGCCGCGGGCACGAGCGCTGGCTCGGCGAAGCCGATTCGCGCTGCGTCAGCGGGCGCGGCGTCCACGGACGGCGCAACCGCGTTCGCGGGCACACCCGCTCGAGGGTGCGGTGTGACGCCGCAGACCCTCAGGCAGGCGCACTTCGGCGGCCGGCCCGGGCATCCGGTGGTCATCGGCCGCAGCCACTGGGCGCTGCTGCGATCGAGTCTGAGCGGCGACACCGGCGCCCGGCCGTACCTCGTGACGCACGGCGTGCTGGCGGTGCCCTGTGACGACCTGGGCACCGGCGACGACGTGGATACGCCGGAAACGGCGTAGCGGCCGCGCGAGGCACTGCGGAACCCCGGTCCCGTCAGAAGCTCCGACACCAACGCCGACGCCATCGCCATCGCCGTCGGTCGGTCATGCTGCGCCGGCCTCACGATCTCACCCGGTGCACGTCACCACGGCGCTTCGAGTTCGTCGAGGTCCTCGTAGACGCTGGTGATCGCCGCGATGCGGGTGCGGCTCTCGCGCACCTGCGCGCCCATCGCTCCGGTGGCGAGCAGGTTCACCAGGCTCATCGCGGTGGCGTAGCTGTCGAACGCGGAGACCGAGTCGACCGGGCATTCGAGCCAGTGCGTGGCCTGGTCGGAGTATTTGCGCGCCGAGGAGTCCGCGATCAGCACGAGCGGCACGTCGCGGCGGCGGATCGCGGCCACAATGTCGCCGAATCCGGCCACCCGCCGGCGAAAGCCCATCAACACCACCACGTCGCGCGGCCCGAGCCCCGCGAGTTCCTCGCCGAGCGATTGCCCGGGCAGGGGGGCCAGCCGCACGTGGTCGCGGGCCTGCACGAGCTGCTGGCGCAGGTGCAGGGCCAGCGGGTAGCTGTTGCGCAGCCCCACGATCACCACGTTCTGGGCCGAGTGCACCAGCCGGGCGGCGGCGTCCAACCGGCCGTCCTCCAGGGTCAGCAGCAGGCGCCGCAGGTTGTCGTGTTCGGCCTCGGCGTGCGCCGCCAGCCGCGAGGGCGTACCGGCGGATGCCCCTGGACCGCCGAGCGGGGCCCCCAGACTGCGGAGGGCCCTGGCGTGCTCGCGCACCTCGGCCGAGTCCTGGAAACCGAGACGGCGGAACAGCCGCGAGACCGTGGCCTTGGACACCCCGCTGAGGCGGGCCAGCTCCGACGCGTTGTACACGGCGAGATCGCTCATGTGGTCCAGGATGAAATCCGCGGCCCGCTGTTCCTGCGGGGACAGCTCGCCGTACCGGCCGTCGATGCGCTGCCCGATGTTCATGGTCATGCCTGCGCCTCGTGCTGTCCGGCATCATGATGCGCCGCCAGCTCGAGCACGGCCGCCTCGAAGGCGTCCAGGGCCCGGGCCACGTCCGCCTCGGTGACCGACTCGTCGGGGTGGTGGCTCACTCCCCCGGCGCAGCGCACGAACAGCATGCCGATCTCGGTGATCTGGGCGACGGCCATGGCGTCGTGCCCCGCCATCGACAACAGTTCACGCGGTTCGGGGTTCTCGGCCGACGCATCCGTGGCCCGGATGCCGGCGGCGATGACCCCGCGCAGCCGGTCGCTGCAGTGCGCGGCGGGAGCCGCATGGGTCTGGTCGACTGCCACGTGCAGACCGCGGGTCGCGCAGATCTCCTCCAGCAGGGACTCGATCTGCTGCCAGGCCCGGTCGCGGTCGGCGTCGAACCGGCCGCGCAGGTCGAGACTGAACTCGACCCGGCCGGCGATCACGTTGACGGCGTCGGGGAACACCTCGAGGTGTCCCACCGTGGCGATCAGGTCCGCGGCGCGGGCCAGCTTCTCGATGGCCACGATGGCCTCGCTCGCCCCGGCGAGGGCGTCCCGGCGGTGCGTCCACGGTGTGCCCGAGTGACCGGCCTTGCCGGTGATGGTGATCTGGAAGCGTCGGGCGCCGGCGATCGAGGAGACGATGCCGAGCGGCTGGTCGTGCTCCTCGAGCACCGGGCCCTGCTCGATATGCGCCTCGAGGTAGCCGATGACCTCGTTCGAGGTGCGGGTGGCGGCGCCGATGGCGGCCGGGTCCAGACCGAACGCGCCGAATGCGTCGTGCAGGGTTGTGCCGGCCTCGTCGGTGAGCTCCCACCAGGCGTCCAACCAGGTTCCGGCCAAGGCGCGACTGCCCAGCAGAGCGGTGCCGAACCGGGTGCCCTCCTCATCGCCGAAGGCCACGACCTCCAGGGCGAACGGCAGGCTGCGGCCGCTGGACGCGATCCGTTCCACCACGGCGATGGCCGTGAGCACGCCGAGGATGCCGTCGTACCGCCCGGCAGACGGCACGGTGTCCAGGTGGGAGCCCAGCAGCAGCGCGGGCAGGCCGGGTGTGGCCCCCTCGAGGCGGCCGCACTGGTTGCCCGCCGCGTCCTGCCAGCTGGTCATGCCGGCCTCACTCATCCAGCCGGCGGCGAGGGCGTTCACCGCGGTGTGCTCGGGCGAGAGGTAGACCCGCTCGATCAGGCCGTCGGGCAGGCTCGAATACCCGGCTAGCTCGTCGCAACGCTCCAGCACGGTGGCCGCGCTGGTGCGCGCTCTCCCGTTCAGGCCCGCGCTGACCCCCGGACCGCTCATGCTGGCCCGGTCTCCGCAACGGATGCGGCGCGGGCCGCGTCCTGGTAGACCTCGTAGGCGGCGCCGACCCCGCCACCGCCGGTCACGGCAGCACCGGCGCGGCGCAGCACCTGCTCGAGGGCGGCCAGGGTTGTGAGCACGGTGTCCTTGCGGGCGTTGTAGCCCATGGTGCCGATGCGCCAGACCTTGCCGTGCAGCGGACCGAACGACGTGCCGATCTCGATACCGAAGTCGTTCAGCAGCTCACCGCGCACGGCGTCGCCGGTCACGCCCTCAGGGATGTGCACGGCGACGACGTTGTTCATCCGGTGCTCCAGGTCACCGAAGATGGTCAGGCCCAGGCCCTGCACCCCCGAGAGCATGGCGGCGCCGTGCAGCCGGTGCCGCTCCACGGCACTGTCGATACCCTCGTCCACGAGCAGCCGCGCGCATTCGCGGGCGCCGTAGAGCATGGTGGTGGCCTCGGTGTGGTGGTTGAGCCGCTTCGGACCCCAGTAGTCGAAGATCATCGACAGGTCGAAGTAGTTGGAGCGGATCGGGTGCGCGCTCACGGCGTCGCCGGCCTCGCGGATGCCCGCTTCGATGCTCTTGCGGGCGTTGATCACGTCGACCGCACGTGGGGAGAAGGTGGCCGGCGCCGAGCCGGACGGGCCGCCGAGGCATTTCTGCAGGCCGGCGGTCACGGCGTCCAGGCCCCAGGCATCCGCCTCGAAGGTATTGCCGGCCAGCGATGCGGTGACGTCGGTGTAGAAAAGCACGCCGTGCCTGGCGCAGATCTCGCCGAGCTCGTCGAGTGGCTGGGCGACGGTAGTGGACGTGTCTCCGTGCACGATGGCCAGCAGCGCCGGCTTGGTCTCGCGGATGGCCTGCTCGATCTGGGCGGGCGTGAAAACGGTGCCCCACTCGATCTCCCGACTGTGCACCTCGGCGCCGGCGCGTTCGGCGATCTCGCGCAGCAGATGGCCGAAGCGTCCGAAGATGGGCACCAGCACCCGGTCACCGGGGCTGATCAGCGAGACCAGAGCGGCCTCGATGCCGGCCCGGGAGGTGCCGTCGATGAGCACGGTCTGTTCGTTCGCGGTCTTGAAGACGCCCCGGTACAGCTCCATGGTCTCGTTCATGTACGCCGTCATGGACGGGTCGTACTGGCCCACGAGTTGGGCCGACATAGCGCGCAACACCCGCGGGTCGGCGTTCACCGGGCCGGGGCCCATCAGCAGACGCGAGGGCGGATTGATCGGAAGACTGGAAATGGCTGTTTCACCCCTCGGCAGTTCTGAACCAGATGTTTCAGAGCCCCAGTTTACGCAACAGGTGTTTCAGCCATGTTTCGCACGCTTACCCACCCGCGACCAATTCCGCCCCCACATCGACGAGGGCGAGGTCGCTGTACCGCGGACCCACCAGGCAGAGCCCCACCGGCTTGCCGTGAACCTCGAACAGTGGCACGGACAGCGCCGGATACCCGCCGATCCCGGCCAGGCTCGTCATGGTCAGCGTTGCCGTGCGGGTCGCGTCGATGGTGGCCGCGTTGGCGTGCCGCGACGGCGCCGTCGACGACGCCGAGGGCAGCAGCAGGATGCGTCCGTCGAGCACGGCGTCCAACCGGGCGCGGGCGGCGGCCATCGCGACGCGAGCCTCGGCCTCGGCGGCCGGGTCGGTGCGGGACGCGATCTCGAACCGGCTCGCGACCGCGGTGCCGAGCGCGCCGGGGTGCGCGGTGACCCAGTCCCCGTTGCATCTCCACGCCTCTGCCGTCTGGATCGCCCGGAAGATGCGCAGCGCCTCGGCGAGGTCGCCCACGTCGACGAGGTCGGGTTCGGGCAGCAGCCCGGCCCGGATGAGGCGGTCCAGCCCGGTCACGAAAGCGGCCTGCACGTCGTCGTCGGCGGCGAAGACCAGCGCCGTCGACACGGCGAAGCGGGCCGGTGAATTCGTCGGTGCGGCGGTCAGCGCATCCGCAGGTGCGGCGGTCGGTGCGAGGGCGACCTGCCGGGCGGGATCGAGCGACGCGGCGGCGGCGGCACGTAGCACGGCCGGGGTGCGGGTGAGCCAGCCGACGGTGTCGAAGGTCGGCGCCAGTGGCAGCAGGCCGGTGCGGTCGACGGCGTCGTGGGTGCTGCGGAGTCCCCAGAGTCCCTGGTACGACGCGGGCACCCGGATGGAGCCTGCGGTGTCCGTGGCCAGCCCGATGCCGGCCTGGCCGAGGGCCACGGCCGCGGCGGGTCCGCTCGAGGAGCCGCCGGGCAGTCCGCCGGGCACCCGCACGTTGGGCGGGGTGCCGTAGTGCTCGTTGTCGCCGGCGATGCTGTAGGCGAATTCGTCGGTCTGGGCGACACCCCGCACGCTCGCGCCGGCACCGAGCAGCGCGGCGACGGCCGGGGCGGTGGCCGTGGCGGGCGTGGCCTCGCGGAGGTACGCCGGGTTCCCGGCGCCCACCGTGAAGCCGGCGAGGTCGAAGAGGTCCTTCACGGCAACCATCTCGCCGGCGAGCGGGCCGGTGTCGGTGGCCGCGGGCACCAAGGGGGTGCCCACCAGACGCCACACGGTGGGGTTGACCGCGGCCGGCGGCGCGGCCACCTGGGCCACCTCCACCCGCCAGGAGTCCGAGTCGCCCAGCACCCAGAGCTGGGTGACCAGGCCGGCGCCGCCGGCATCCGGGGCGTTCACCGACACGATCACGGCGTGCCGCGGATCGATCACCCGCACGTGCAGCGAGCGGATGCCGCGGGCGAGCGTGCCGATGCGCGCCCCGCGGAACCCGCTGATCGCGTCGTGGCCCACGAGCAGCCCGGTGGCGTCGCCGCGCAGGGTGCTCTCCCCCGGCGCGAAGTAGGCGTCGAGTGCGGCGAGGTCGTTCCGGGCGAGGGCGTCCTCGTAGCCGGTGAAGGCCTCGAGCAGTCCGTCGGGCAGCTCACCGGTGACGGTCGTGGGCGTGACGGCGGCGGGCCCGGCAACGGCCGTCCCGTGAACGGTGGTGCGCGGGTCAGACATCGAAGTCCGCCACCCGGATGCGCGCGTGCACGCCGGCGACCAGGTCGACCACCTGCGAGATATTGAAGTCGGTCGCCGCGCTCAGGTACGCGTAGGCGAGGGTGCGGTCCATCCCGAACCGCGCCGCGAGGAGGTCGATCGCCGCGCGCACGCATTTCCGCACGGCCTCGTCGAGGTCGGCGTCCATGCCGGTGGGCACCAGGAACTCGGCCGTCTCGGCCAGCGGCCCGACGAGCTCGCCGAACGCGGCCAGGGCATCGGCCTGCGTCACCACGTCGAACCGGATGGTCACCCGCAGCGACGCCTCCATGGCCGTGAGGGCCACCTCGCCGTCGCCTTGGGCGAAGTGCGGGTCGCCCACGTAGGCCAGCGCGCCCTCCACCTGAACCGGCAGGTAGAGCGCTGAGCCCACGGTGAGCAGGTTGATGTCGATGTTGCCGCCATGCGAACCGGGCGGCACGGAATGTGGGCGCTCGTCACCGGCGACGGCGACGCCCATGATGCCGAGGAACGGCCGGAGCGGGAAGTGCACGCTCCGCTCCCCACCCGGCACGAGCGGCAGGGTACCCACCCGGCCCGCCGGGCCGTCCTCCAGCGCCGCGAACACGCTCACGTTGCCGTCGCCTAGCGGATACTCGCCCGGCAGGGCGCCGCGCCCGTGCCGGTTGGAGATCACGCCGTACGGCACCCGTGGGGTGGCCTCGAGCACGGTCATCTTGAGCAGGTCACCAGGCCGGGCGCCGCGCACGTGGATCGGACCGGTGACCAGGTGCGGCCCGTCCACCCGGGGGTCGCGCAGGCTGAACGAACCGGCCAGCTGCACGGCGTCGTCGAGCACGGCGGCTCGTTCCACGCCGTGGCCGGCGAAGAAGACCACCGGGTCACGGCCCTGGTCTTCGAGCACGCCCTCGTGGCTGACCGTGTCGATGGTGACCTCGGTGCCGCTCCCGATCACGAGTGCCGGCGCATCGGTGGCACAGGGCAGCCGCCCCCACAACACGGTGTCGGGCGTGGCGGGCAGATACTGCGCGGCACGGATGGGCCCGGTGCCGGGCTGCAGGATGTCGAATGGCATGGGACGCCTTTTCGGATCGAGGGTCGGGAACCGGTTCGGCGCCGGACGGCCGGCGCATCCCCGTTGGTCGAGAGTAGCGCCCGTTTTGCGCCCGCTCCGACCAGCCGCTACCGTGACAATTCCCGACCGGGCTCAGTTCAGCCCCGGGTGCGCCTCACCCCGGCACCCGTCCCCGAACCCATCTCGCACGCTCGCGCGTCCACACCGATAGGACCACTCGTGGCCTCCACCCCCGTCCTCCACCGCCTGCGCAGCAAGCCCGACAACCTGCACCTGGGCCTGATGCTCGCCCTCACCTTCTCCACGGGCGTGGCGGATGCCGTGGGTTACCTCGGCCTCGACAAGGTGTTCACCGGCAACATGACCGGCAACGTCGTGATCCTGGGCATGGCCATCGCCGGCGCCGACGACCTGCCCGTGGTGGGCCCGCTCATCGCCCTGTTCACCTTCATGGTGGGGGCCGCGATCGGCGGCCGGGTGCTGCGCCATGTGAAGTTCGGTTGGACCGCCGAAGCCACCGCGCTGTTCGGCGCTGTCGGCGTGATCATGTCCGCGCTCGCGATCATCCTCTTCGCCGTGGGCGGCAAGCCGCCGGCGCCGTTCGACCTGTTCGTGACCGGCTTCCTGGCCGCCGTGATGGGCCTGCAAGCCGCCGTGGCCCGCCACATCGCGGTGAAGGACGTCACGACCGTGGTCGTCACCTCCACCATCACAGGCTTCGCGGCCGATTCCCGCTTCGGCGGCGCCAAGAACCAGCCCTGGTTCCGACGCCTGGCGGCCATCGTGCTGATCCTGGCCGGCGCCGGCGTGGGCGCCCTGCTGCTCATGGTGCACATCGGCTGGGGCATTGCCCTCACCGCCGCGATCACCCTCACCGTGACCGCCATCGGCCACGCGGCCGGCCGCCCCCACCACGCCCCAGCGCCGGTTGCATAAATCCTGCTCGATTCCCCACCGGGCCGAACAACAGCCGTTTCGGGCCCGTCGGCCGAGAATTGCAGGAGTTATGCCCCAGCCGGGGCGGGTGATGGTCAGCCGAAGGGCATCACGGCCATGGCGGCCGTCATAACCGACATGCTCAGCAGGGTTCCGCGCTCCGGCCGGCTGCGCTGACCGACGAGCACCATGGCAGCGGCCGCGACCACGAAGAGGGCCCCGGCGACGCACACCACGGCGACGAAGATCGACACCGAGTGCGGATGCGTCATGCCGCCGCCCAGGCCCGGTGACGCGGCCGTTCCTCCGGCCATGGTGCCGCACAGGGCGATCTGGCCGGCCACCACCACCAGGCCGAGCTGGTGCAGCAGGTGCAGGTGGCGAGGTCCGTCAGTGGTGACAGCGGCCCGGGACTCGGTGGCCGTAGCGGCGGCGGCCGGGACGACAGTGGCAGGATACGCGGCGGCCGGAACGGCGCCGCCCGGGCCGGCCTCGTGGTCCATCGCCGTGCGACCCTCCCGCCACCGGGCGGCACCTGCAGCCACCATCGCCCAGCCCATCAGGAGAGTGGTCCACACCAGCGGGGCCAGACCGATCAGGCCGAGGGCGAGGTCGGCCATGGCCGCGGCCATGAGCACTGTGCCACCCACGGCCGTGACCGACCGGGTGCGCCGGCTGCCGAGCACACAGCACAGGCTCGACGCCGCCGCCACGATCATGATCAGGTGCAGGGCCGAGATCACGAGGAGGCTCCCGTCCGACCGGTCAGGCGTCGTGCGCCGCGTGGCCGGCACAGCCGAGCGCCTGCCGCGCAGAGGTGGCCGGGGTGTATGCATCCGCGCACTGCAGAGGCGCAGCAGTAGGGAGCGCCGAGCGCCGGATCAACCTGATTGGCATACCGGTAGTGTGCACCTGCGGTGAGGTCGGCGCCAGAGGTGGCCGCACCCACGTGCATAACTCCAGCAGATTTCCGGCGGAACAACCGATTCGGCCTGTTTCAGGCTGTTCCCGCCGAAATTGCAGGAGTTGCGCACGGGGCAGGGGCGGCGGGCGGGATCAGGCGGGGCAGGTCTCCAGCACGGCCGTCATCGCGGCGCGGTCTTCGGGGGTGACGCCGAGGTCGTAGGCCACGAAGACCGGAACGAGCTTGTCGATGTACCAGCACTGCAGGCTCGTGTCGGCGGGCAGGTCATCCCAGACCACGCGCTGACCCAGGTCGTGCCGGTCGGAGACGTCGGGGTAGAAGCCCGGTAGCCAGTCGCTGGGCAGCGAATCGGACTTCGACGAGTTCTCGGTGCCCTTGACCGCCAGCAGGTTCACCGGGTCGTTGGCCAGGGCCTGCCGTTTCTCGGCCGTCCAGGCCTCACCCCCGGTGGCGTAGACCGCCTTCAGCGGCAACAGGTGGTCTATCTGCACGAGGGCCGAGGTGTCCTGCCCGCGCACGAAGTCGATCGTCTCGCCCGTGTACGGGTCGGTGAGGGTGCCCGTGTACACGCGGCAGGTCGACGGGTCGACGTCTGCGGCCACGAGATCGCGGGTGAGGATGTCGTTGCGGGTGTCGCAGCCGTTCTGGTCGAAGTCGTACGCCCAGGCATCGCCGAACAGAGCCGTGCGGTTGCCCGCGTAGCTGCCGTCGTCGCTCCAGACGGCGTCGGGCAGCGCCGCCACCAGGGCGAGGGCCTCGGTGCCGGAGTAGGTCGGCGCGCTGTTCGCGGGTGCGGCCGGCGCTGGCGCGGTGGAAGCCGGCGCGGTGGTGCCGGAGGCAGGACCGCCGTCGGTGGGCGGGGCGGTGGTCTGCGGCGCTGCGGTGTCCCAGCCGATGGTGGGAGCGGCCTGGCCGGTGGAAACGTAGCCGACTGCCCAGGCGATGGCGATCGCCACTACCAAAGTGATCAGCAGATTGGGGGTGCGGCGACTCCAGCGCGGTCGGCGCCGAGGTCGGCTGATGCGGGGACTGACGGTGGGGCGGCGGCTCATTGCGGGTGTCTCACGATGTCCCCATCCTGCCATGGGGTGGTGGAACTCTCGGCCCGCACATGTGAGGCTTAAGTGTGCCCACAACCGACGAAAGACTGCTCACCCGAGAGGCCGTCTCCCTGGACCGGCCCTGGGTCACCGTGGTCTGGGACGACCCGGTCAACCTGATGTCCTATGTCGCCTACGTCTTCCGCAGCTACTTCGGGGTTCCGGCCGCCGAGGCGGAACGCCTCATGCTGCAGGTGCACAACAACGGGCGCGCGATCGTGGCCACCGGCAACCGGGAATCGATGGAACGGCACGTGGAGGCCATGCACGGCTACGGCCTCTGGGCCACACTGGACCGGGCCGAAGAGTGAGCACCGGGACTGACCACCCGGGTGCGGGTCGACGCTCGGGCCGGGCGATGACGCTGCCCCCGCGCGGCCGGACTGTGGCCTGATGGACTTCCGCCGCGAAGACTCCGGCACGGTCTCGGCGATGTTCGAACCCGTCGAAGCCGACCTGCTCCGCCAGGTCGCCGGTCAGCTGATCCGGATGCTCGAGAGCATCGACACCGACGACCCCGCATCGTTCAGCCTGGGCACTGTGAGCCGGCTCCTGCCCGCCGCCTACCCCGACGACCCCGAGGCCAGCGCCGAGTTCCGCCGGTTCACGGCCGACGGCCTGCTCGACGGCAAGATCGCCAACGCCCGCTCGGTTATCACCCTGCTCGGTGCCGAACCGCCGGATGCGCCGGAGCACGACCCGCTTCCGGTTCCCGTCGTGCTCGAACCGGCGGCGGTGCAGTCGTGGCTGCGCACCCTCACCGACCTCAGGCTGGTGATCGCCGAACGCCTGCAGGTCGACGACCGGGGTATCCCCCGGCTACACGACGACCAGAGCGGCTTCCTGGGCGAGGTCTACGACTGGCTCGGCATGGTGCAGGAGTCACTGGTGTACGCCATCGACGCCTAGCACTCGGCAGCTACAACTCGCCGCCGAGGACGCCCGCGGAGGACCCCCGCGGAGAACGCGCCGACGTGCACGACGCGTCCCGCGCCGGGTCAGGCGGCGCGCGGCACCGTCTGCAGCGCCGCATAGGCGCGCTGCGGTCCCGCGCCGTCTGCCAGCGCCGCACTGAGCGCCCGCAGCCGCTCCCGGGTTTCGCCCGACAACCCCAGCAGGGCCACGGCAGCCTGCCGCAGCGCATCCGGGCCGGCCGTGTTGGGGTCGAGGGAAAGCCCGAAACCGGCGTCGTCGAGAGCCGCGGCTCCGGCGAACTGGTCGGTGGAGAATGGCAGCACAAGCAACGGCACACCGGCCGTCATGGCCTCGGTGACCGAGTTGTTGCCGCCGTGTGTCACGGCCAGGGCCGCGTGCCCGAGCACCGTCACCTGGGGCAGGAACGAGCGCACCAGCCAGGAATCCGGCAGCGGGCCCAGCTCGGCCGCGGCGGTGGAGCCGACGGCGATCGCCACTCGCACATCGATGCCGCGCAGGGCCTCGGCCACACGGGCGAGGACATCGCCGCGCACCGACAGGAAGCTGCCGAAGCTGACGTACACCAGCGGGCGGTCGTCACCTGAGGCCAACCAGGCGGACACCTCGGGGTCGTCGGCCTCCGAACGCACGGCGGAGCCGAGGAAGGCGTGTTCGGGCAGCAGCGCCGTGCGCTCCTCCGCGTGCAGCTCGGCCGGATAGTTCAGCAGCAGCACATCCCCGGTTTCGGTGAAGGCGTCTCCGCTGGGCGGAGCGGCCGGGTCCAGCTGCAACAGGGCATCGTTCCACTGCAGCGTGAAGTCGTCCCGCACCCGCTCGCAGAGCTGCCGTAGCTGCACCAGTTCGAGGGGGTCGGGGCTGAACGCGGCCGGCCAGGCCGACGGATAGCCGTAGACCTCGTCGCCCACCGGTAAGGCGGTGGGATGTCCGAGCACGACGTCGGCGTGCCGCACCCCTGCACTGATCAGGGCGAGCCGGGCGCTGAAGGCCAGGTGGTCCACGATCACCTGATCGGGCTGCACCTCGGCCACGATGCGCTGCACTTCGCGGGCCACGGCCACCGGGTTCCAGAGCAGGTCGCTGCTGCGCGCCTCGGCCTGGAACCGGAGGGTTTCCACCAGGCCCACCCTGGTGGCGTCGAAGAAACCGCGCAGGGCGTCATCCTCGCCGGTGGGCTGGTCTTCGGCACGGATAGTGCCGGGGTTGGACCCCCGACCCAGCTGCAGGTTCACCCGTTCAAAGCCGAAGTCCGCCACGATGCCGGCCGTGGCCGGCCCGCTGGCGACCACAACGCGTTCGCCGTTTGTGCGCCAGGCTGTGCCGAGGGTCGCGAGCGGGAAGAGGTGCGAGGCATAGTCGGGGCTGATGATCAGGAGGGTCATGAGGCGCTCAATGCCCAGTCGAGGGCCTGCTGCGCTTCGGCGACCGAATGGTAGACCTCCGCAAGGGTGCCGGCCATGGCCTGGATGGCGAAGGTTCCGGCGACCATGTCGGCGGCGCGCTGGGCGAATTCCTCGCCGAACGGGCCCGCTGCCAGATCGAGTGCCTGGGTGATGCCGTCGGAGAGCTCGGCGGCGTCGGCGGTGTTCACCAGGATGCCTGTGGTGCCGTCTTCCACGTAGGTGGCCGGTCCGCCCGCATCAGGCGCCACGACGGTCAGTCCCGTCGCCATCGCCTCGAGCAGGGCTATGCCGAATTCCTCCTTCATACTCGCGCACACGTAGACGCCGTTCGGCGCGGCCAATCCGGGCCTGCCGTACCGGGCGGCGGCCAGCCAGCGGGCCACAGCGTCGTTGGCCCGGTGTCCGGCGAGCAGCAGACCGTGGTCGGCGGCGGCGTCCAGGGGCACCGCAGTACCGATCAGCTCCAGCTGTCCGCGTTCATCGAACGACGGGTTCTCGAGGTCGCCGCCCACGATCAGCAGGTTGCACCGCTCACGCAGGGCCGCGTCGTCGGCCCAGGCGTGCACGAGAGTGGCCATTCCCTTCACTCGGTGCAGCCGGCCCACGGTGACGGCGAGCGGCAGCTGCCGCCGGTGCTCTGGCAGGGTGGCCAGTAGCGCGTCGAGGTCGGCGAAGTCGGCCGGGTCGGCCGCGACCGCGGCGGACACCGACCGCTCGATCACGGTCAGGTCGATGCCCTCCGCGACCACGGAGTGCCGCTCGGGATGCGCGGTGATGTCAATGCCCACGAGTTCGCGCATGTCGCGCTCCAGTTCGGGGCGCGGGAAGAGCACGGTGTGCGCGGCGTCGGCCGCGATCCGCTGCACCAGCCGGGCCCGGAACCAGAAGTGTTCGACCTCGTCGACGGCGCCGAAGTTGGCGCGGGTGAGCGAGCCCGCGGCATCCATCGCGTTGATCACGCTGTGCGGGTCCGGGGCGACCGTGAAGACCACCGGGATCTCCAGCTCGCGGGCGACGGAGGAGGCCGCGAGGGTACCCACGTCGGCCATCCGGAGGTGCAGCACGTCAACGCTGCCGGCGGCGCGCAGAATCCGGCGGATGCCGCGCTGCACGGCCACCCGTCGCGGCCAGGCATCGGCCGAGGAGATGGGCGCCCCGAGGAAGGGGACGGTCGCGAAGGCGTGCCCGGAGAGCGTCGAGCTCACCTCGGGCAGGCAGGCCAGGGCGTCGGCGGGGCCGCCGCGCGACAGGGTGAGGACGCGGTCGACGCTGGTGCCGGGCCGGTCGGGGTCGAGCCGTGCCGAGTCGAGCGGGTGAGCATCGAACTGGCCGGCCGGGGAGTAGGCCGCGCCGCCGCCGGCCACGAGGGCGTCGCCCAGGCGCACCAGCAGGGTGGCGATTCCGCCGTTGTCGCCCGAACCGACCTGGCTGAGTTCACGGTCGATGTCGGCGTGCAGGAACAGCTGGGCCACGGTCTGCCCGCTGCTCCACGGCGCGCGCGGGTAGGCGGGAACGGTGAGGTCCAGCAAGGCGAGGCGGGCCACGTCGGCGAGGTCGTCGTCGCCGCGGGCGAGGTCGGTCACCACGGCGACGTTGGCGTCGGTGGCCGGGAAGTCGCCGAGGGCGGCGACGGCCGCGGCCCGGGGGTCGAGGGCCTCGGCGGGGTCGGCCGCGATACGGCGCAGCATCCGCTGCGGGATGCGGCCGCCGATGAGGCCGATCGTCTCGACGAGACGGGCGCGGGCGGCCGGCTCGGCCACGCCGAGCATGGCGCCCTCGGCGGCCAGGGCCACGTGCTCGGGCGCGGAGGCCGCCCACTGCTCGAGGGTGCGCTGGGCGATCATGCCGGAGAAGCCGCCGGCCACCACCATGCGGAACAGCCCCGCGATGGCGTCGAAGCGCGGCAGCCGGGTGCCGAATGCCCAGGCGGCGTGCTCGCGCAGGAACGCCGAGTCGTGCTCGAGCAGCGAGACGAGCACATCGTCGGCGGACTCGTCGAACACCTGGGCCAGGGCATGCACGGCCGCGATGGCGGTGAGCTGGTCGGCCGGGTCGAGGGCGGCCTGGGCGAGCAGCCGCACGGCACGGTTACCGCCGTCGCGGGACGCGGCGATGGTGAGGTCGTCTGCAGAGCGGATACCGGCCAGGATGCTGCCTGCCTGTCGTATCGAATCCAGCGTCGTGTGAGTTCCCACGGTGTCTCCCTCTCGGCGGCGGTCCGCCCATCATGGGGCGCAGCAGAGCCCGCGCCGGTTGTGAGGCACCGGGGTGGCAACATTGCCCTCCGTGGTGACCCGTCGTTTCTCACATCATCGATCATGTCGATCGAGTGATACGTCTTGTGTTCGGAGCCGTCCCGACAAGAGTCTGCCCCGGAGCGATATTCTGCCACGTTGCCCGGGTCTGCGAGCGGTCGTTTCCATTTGATCAGGGCATTGGCAGGTTGCTCGCTCGGGACGGGGAATGCAGCCGGGGAATGCGGCCGGTAGGACGGCCGGCACACGGCCGCCAGCTCAGCCGGGAATCAGAAGACGATCCCGGCCGACGCCGTCAGGCCGCCGTCCACCGCGAGGGTCGTTCCCGTCACGTACGACGCCGCCGGCGAGAGCAGGAAGGCGATGACCGACGCGACCTCGCGGGCATCCGCGAGCCGGCAGAGCGGGATACGCCGCGAAAAATCCCGGCCGAAGATCTGGTCGGACAGGTTCTCGTCGCCGAGGTCCGCCCGCACCAGGCCAGAGGCCACATTGTTGATCCGGATGTCGCGGGCGGCATAGGTCAACGCCGACGACCGCACGAGGTCGATCATCGCGATCTTCGAAGCGTGATAGGCCCAGTTTCCCGGATCCGCGAGCAACCCGGCCACGGAGGCCGTCGCGACGATGCTGCGGTGTCCGTCGAGCGAGAACCCCTCGACGGCCGCCTGGATGCCCAGGGCGATGCTGTTGAGGTTGCGGGCCAGCAGATGCTCACCCTCGGCGATGGAACCGGGCATCTGCAGCGTGCGGGAGCTTCCGATGTCGGCCAGAAGCACGGCTGCATCGAGCCGACCGAAGGTCTCGATGGTGTGGGACACGGCGAGGCGAGCGTCGCGCTCGGTACCCATGTCTCCCACCGACACGACGTGCCGATCGCCCAGGAGCGCAGTCTCCTTGGTATCGACTCCGGCCACGGCGTAGCCGTTCTCCAGCAGCCGGGCGACCACGGCGCGACCGATGATCGAGCCGGCTCCGGTGACGAGGGCCACCGGAGCCGGGGGCGTGGATTCCTCGTCAGTCGCGCTGACCGTACCCGGTGACGTGACGCGTGCGGCCTGGGCGACCGGTCCGGCCGAGGTCGCAGTCTGTGTCTCTGTCGGGGACTCCGCCTGGGTCTGGATCTGGGCCTGGGCCTGGGCCTCGCTGTCGATTGTCATGTGTACCTTCTAACGGGGCTGCTTGCTACTCAGCGCACCCCACAGAAAATGCTACGCCGCACCGGCTGGGAGTGGGGTCCGTTGACGCAGATAGTGAGCGGCTCTGGCACAACGGTTCTGTCGCGGAAACTCGACGTGCGAGGTTCGGCCCCGCCGGGTCAGTGAGTGAAGCCGGGCTGGTGTTCCTCAACGGGCATCGGCCCGTCCAGCCGGTCGAGGTACGCGGTCTCTTCGCTGATCGCAGTCAGCAGCCGCGACGCGAGGTCGAGGCTCAACCCGTTCCGCACCACGATGCGCTGCACGATGCGGTCCGAGAGGTCGTCGGGCATCGGGTACGCGGGCACCAGCCAGCCGCGCGCGCGCAACCGGTCGGACAGATGGAAGAGGTTCCACTTGTCGGTGTGTCCCTCGGCCAACCGCCACGCGAACACCGGGATGTCGGAACCATCGCTCACCAGGGTGAACGCACCGTGCTCCGCGATGCCCTTGGCGAGGTACATCGCCACGTCCTGGGAGGCCTGTTGCACCAGCCGGTAGCCCTCGAAGCCGAGTCGCAGGAACAGGTAGTACTGCAGCAGCACCTGGGCCCCGGGCCGCGAGAAGTTGAGCGCGAGGGTCGGCATGTCGCCGCCCAGGTAGCTCACCCGGAAGATCAGGTCCTCCGGCAGCAGGTCCGGGCTGCGCCAGACCACCCAGCCCAAACCCGGGTAGACCAGGCCGTATTTGTGCGCCGAGGTGCTGATCGAGTGCACCCGCTCCAACCGGAAGTCCCACACCAGGTCCGGCTGCAGGAACGGGGCGATCATGCCGCCGGATGCCGCATCCACGTGGATGGGCACGTCCAGTCCAGTGCGCGCCTGGATCTCGTCGAGGGCCGCGGCGATCTCCTGTACCGGCTCGTAGATGCCCGTGTAAGTCACCCCCATGATCGCGACGACCCCGATGGTGTTCTCGTCGACGTAGTCGGCCAGGTCGTGGCCGTCCAGGCACGGATGCGCGTCCGTCACCGGTACCAGGCGCATCTCGACGTCCCAGTAGTTGCAGAACTTCTCCCAGCAGACCTGCACGGCACTGCTCATCACCAGGTTGGGTTTCTCCGTGGAGAGCCCGGCGGCGCGGCGGGCCTGCTGCCAGCGCCGTTTGAAAGCCAGCCCGCCAAGCATGCAGGCCTCGGACGACCCGATCGTGGAGGTACCGATGGTGGTGCGCGGTTCGGGCGCGTGCCAGAGGTCGGCGATGATGTGCCAGCAGTAGTCCTCGATGGCCGCCGTCTGCGGGTACTCGTCCTTGTCGATCATGTTCTTGTCGAAGGACTCGCTGTATAGCCGTCTGGCCTGGTCGTCCATCCAGGTGCTCACGAAGGTGGCCAGGTTGAGTCTCGAGATGCCGTCGAGTTTGATCTCGTCGTGGATGATCTGGAAGGCCGTGTCCGGCCCCATCATGGTGTCGCCGAGCGTGTACCGCGGGGCGAGAGTGGCCTCCCCCGGCCGGGCGAACAGTGGGTTGACCTCGAGGAACTCCGGATTCGTCGACATGCAAGCCAGAGTGCCCCCACCCCGCCGCCCGGTCTACCCCGAACCGTCAACTTCACCGGACCGGCCTGCACGATCCGGCTGGGCCGGCCAGGCCCGCTGGCGTGTGTCGGAGGAGTGACGTACACTCCGATTGTCGAACATTTGTTCGAGATTCCAGTTTCGAAAGGCTGCCATGCCCCAGATCATCGACACCGCGGTGCAGGTTGAACTCTCCGCAGACGGCGACCCCCTGGCCTTCGTCTGGGACCGGTTCGAACACACCATCATCGGCCAGCCGCAGGCGGTCTTCACCCGCACTCGCTGGTGGGAGGACGCGGGCACCCCCACCCGGATCGACACCGAACTCTGGCGGGTGGATGCCGCGCGCGGCGGCGAGGAGCAGCACCGCTACGATCTGCGCCACGACGCCGACGGCACCTGGGTGCTCTCGCTCGACTGGGGGTGAGGCTCCGATGAGTTTCCCGCACCTGCACGTGGCCAGCGCGTACTCCACCCACTACGGGGTGACCCTGCCAGAGGCCCTCGCCGGCCAGGCCGCCGCGGACGGCGCGACCTTCCTCGCCGTCACCGACCGTGACGGCCTCTACGGAGCGGTGAAGCATGTGCGCGCCTGCGTCGCAGCGGGCATCAGCCCGGGCCTCGGCGCCGAGCTCGCGGTGCACCACGACGACGACCTCGGTTCGCTCGGCCGGGTCGTGGTGCTCGCGCACGGCGGCACCGGGCGCGGCTACGCCGCCCTGTGCCGCGCGGTGTCCAGCGCCCACGAGACCTCGGCGCTGCTGGCGGGCCGGCCGCCGAGCATCTCCCGGCGCCGGCTCGCCGAGCTGGCCGGTTTGAACTCGCTGACGGTGCTGCTCGGCCCGCTGTCGGACGTGGGCCTCGCGGTGGAGTGCCGCGACACCCCGCAAGCCAGGGCCGGCCTGGCCGACTGGGTGCGCGAGATGCCGCCGGGGTCGCTGGTCCTCGAGGTGGTCTGCCACCTCGCCGAGCCGGGCACCCCCGGCAGCGTCGCACCCGCCACCCGCATGCTCGCCCTGGCGGAGTACGCCCAGTTGCCCGCGGTGCTGAGCAACGCCGTGCGCTACGGCACGCCCGACGAGGCGGTCACCGCCGACCTCGCCGACGCCGCCCGGCACCTCACGCCGCTGGCCCAGCTCGGCGGATCGCTGGGCACCGAGCTGCAGGTGAACGGGCAGGCCTGGCTCAAACCTGCCGCGGCCATGCGGCAGGTGGCCCGGATGGTGGTCGACGCCGGCCAGCACAGCGACGGGGCCCTGGCCCGGCTGTTGCGGGACACCCACGACCTGGCCGAGCGCTGCGTGCTCGACCCGGTCGCCGACATCGGCCTCGGCCGCCCCCGGATGCCCGAGGCGAGCGTCATTGGCATCACCGGCGACCCGCTCACCGAACTCTGGTCGCGCGCCCGCAGCGGCATCGACGAACGGTACGCCGATGCGGGCCGTCCGGCCCTCGGCGCCGCCCACCACAGGCTGGCCCACGAGATGGCCACCGTCGAGAGCCTCGGCTTCGCCAGCTACTTCCTCACCGTGGCCAAGGTGGCCGACATCGTCCGCGGAATGGGAATCCGCATCCAGGCCCGCGGTTCCGGGGTGGGCTCGGTGCTCAACTACGCCCTGCACACGTCCTCGGTCGAGCCCATCGGCAACGGCCTGCTCTGGGAGCGCTTCCTCTCCCCCGAACGCCAGACCCTGCCCGATATCGACCTCGATGTGGAATCGTCCCGGCGGCACGACATCTACCGCACCATCTTCCAGACCTTCGGCGGCTCCCGGGTGTCGCTCATGTCGATGACCAATGCCTACCGGGGCCGCGGGGCCGTGCGCGACGCCGGGCTGGCGCTCGGTATGCCCGACACCCAGGTCGCCACGATCGCCAAGCAGATGTGGCGCTTCAACGCCCGGGACTTCCGCGCGGCGCTGGCCGAGAAACCCGAACTCGAGGAGCTCGCCGCCGAGGTGCGCGAGTCGGCCCAGCTTGACCTCCTCGTCGACCTCACCGCCCGGCTCGACCGGCTGCCGCGGCACATCTCGGTGCATCCATGCGGGGTGATCCTCTCCGACGCCTCCCTGCTCGACCGCACCCCGGTGCAGGCGTCGGGCATGGGACTGCCGATGTCGCAGTTCGACAAGCACGACATGGACCCGATGGGCCTGATCAAGCTCGACATCCTCGGGGTGCGCATGCAATCGGCGATGGCGCACGCCGTCGAGGAGCACCACCGCCTCACCGGCGAGCACATCGACCTCGACCGCGTGCCGCTGGACGACCCGGCCACCTTCGAACTCATCCGCTCCACGCGCACGCTGGGCATCTTCCAGATCGAGTCGCCCGGCCAGATGGAGCTGGTGGGGAAGCTGCAACCCGAGGAGTTCAACGACCTCACCGTCGAGATCTCCCTGTTCCGGCCCGGCCCGATGAAGAACAACATGCCGCTGAAATACCTGCAGGCCCGGCACGGCGAGGTTGCCCCCGACTACATCCATCCCCGCTTCGAAGCCATTCTGCGGGAGACCAAGGGCGTCGTCATCTTCCACGAACAGGTGATGCGCCTCTTCCACGAACTCACCGACTGCGGCCTCGGTCACGCCGACGTGCTGCGCCGGCATCTCGGCCGGCCCGAACAGTTGCCCGTCATCGAGGCCTATGTGCGCGAACGTGCCCTCGCGCGCGGATTCGACGCCTTGACCATCGACCGGGTCTGGACCGTTCTGGCGGGCTTCGGCAGCTTCGGCTTCGCCAAGGCCCACGGGGCCGCGTTCGCACTGCCCACCTATCAGTCGGCCTGGTTGAAGACCCACCATCCGGCCGCCTTCCTCGCCGGCCTGCTCACCCACGATCCCGGGATGTGGCCCAAAGACCTGCTTGTGGCCGAGGCCCGGGTGCTCGGCGTGCCGGTGCTCGGCCTCGACGTGCAGCGCAGCGCCCTGGACTACCGTGTGGAATCCGTCGGCTCGGCTCAGGGAATCCGGATGCCGCTGCCCGAGCTGAGCGGTTCAAGCGAGGCCGAGCGCGCCCGCATCGTGCGGCATCAGCCCTTCACCTCGCTGCAGGACTTCCGCGACCGGGTGCGCCCGCGCCGGCGCACGTTTGAGGCCCTGGCCCGCATCGGCGCGCTCGACAGCTTCATCGACCACGACCGTGCCCGACGGCACGAACTACTCGCGCACATCCAGTCGCTGCGGGGAACGGCCATCACGATCGCCGACGACCAGCTCGCCTTCGAGGTGCCGCTGCCCGTTCTCGACTACGAGGGCGCGCGGTTCGACGCTGTCACGTCCCTGCAATTGCGCGGACGCACCCAGAGCGACCTCGAACTGCTCGACACCGGGCTCGCCGTGGCCGACCACCGGATGCGCAAGTTCTACCCCTTGTTCGCCGAGCTCGGGGTCACGCCGGCCTCGGCGCTGGCCACGTTGCCCGGCGGTACCGACGTGCTGCTCGCGGGCGTGCGCCGGGCCACGAACACCCCGCCCATGCGGGGCGGCCGCCGGGTGGTCTTCGTGAGCCTGGACGACGGGACCGGACCGGTCGCCAACGTCGTGTTCTTCCACGACGCGCAGGAGCTCATCGGCGCCGGGGTCTTCCAGACCGAGCTGATGCTCGTGCGCGGCCGCACCCGGCGCTCGGGGGCCCGTGGCGTCTCGGTGACCGGCGAAGGCATGTGGGATCTGGTCACGGTGGCCAAGAACAAGGCCAGGGAACGCGCCAGGGCAGCCAAGGAGGCGCGGACGGGCACTCTGCCCGGCGGAGTGCCAGACCCCGTTCTCGACCCCGCCATCGCTGGAGGGGCCGCCGGCACAGCGGCCGACCCTGACGCGGCCCAGGCCGGTCAACCCCGGCCGGGTCCGTCGCGTACGGCCGGGATCGCCCCGTTCGACCTGTGGTCGACGCGGAGCGCCTAGCGGCCGGCCCGCGCAGACGCTGTGGCTGGAGCCGCACGTGCCTCCCGGCTCACCTTCCTGGCCGTGCCCTAGCCGGGCGGCGCGGGCTCCGGAGCGGGAGCCTGGGGAGCGGGCGGATCCGGGGCCGGCGGCTCCGGAGCGGGAGGTTCCGGGGCAGGCTGCTCCGGCGCCGGCTCCGGTGTCACCGGTGCCGGCGGTTCGGGAGAGACCGGGGCGGGCGCCTCGGGGGTGACGGGGTCGGGTGCGGGCGGATCCGGCGTGACCGGGTCAGGATCGACGGGCCCGGTGCCGTCGTCGTCGGCGTCATCTGGGGGGTCCTGCACGACGGGCACCCCGGGGAACGGGTCTCCGCCATACTTCGCGTTCGCCACCGACATCACGTCCGGCCACATCCGGTGCCGCGCCGTGGCTGCGGGCCCGCTCGCGAACCGGATCGCCCGCTGATTGGCCTCACCCGTCACGGTGACGACGCCCACCACTGTGGCGACCTTGCTGCTCGCACCGCTCATCCAGGTGTTCTTCGCGTTGTCGGTCGTGCCCGTCTTTCCGAACATCGGCACGCGCGGCGTCGTGGCCGAGTTCGACTGCACCGCCGTGCCTTCCGTCATCACCCGGCTCAAGGCCGAGATCATCTGGGTCGCCGTGCCCGGGGTCACCGACGTGGAGCACTTCGGTTGCGGAATGGGAACTTCGGCGCCGTCCGACCCGACCATCCGGTCGATCACGAGCGGACTGCAGGTGACCCCCTGATTGGCGATTCCGGCGAAGGCCACGGCCATGGTCAGCGGCGCGATCTCGTTGGTGCCGATCACCGACGCGGCGCTTTGGCTCAGCGGCTCGCCATCGGCCCGGTGCACCCCGAAGGCCTCGGCCATCTTGCGGATGCCGCACAGGTCGAGGCGTTTGGCCATGCCGATGAATCCAGTGTTGATCGAGCCGATGGTGGACTCGAGCGCGCTGTAGTTGCCGCCGGACTCATCGGCGTCGTTCTTGGGGCTCCAGCCCTCCGCGTCGTAGTTCTGCGGACCGAGGCAGCTGTCGGTGAAGGTACCCCAGCGCGACTTGGGAGCGGAGTCGACCCTTTCGCTCAGCGAGTGGCCGGTGTTCAGCCACTCGGCCAGGGTGAAGACCTTGTAGGTCGACCCAGGTTGGAACCCGCTGGAGCCGCCGGCGTCGAAATCTGTGTTGTAGTTCACGCTGGTCCAGTTGTTCCCCGTGGCCAGCACCTCGGGGTCCTGGCTGTAGTCCTTGTTCTGGGCCATCGCGAGTACCCGGCCCGTTCCCACCTGCACGCTCGAGATGACGCTGCCCACGTCCCAGCCCGCCACCGACTTGGGCACGTTCTCGTTCAGGGTACTGACCGCCGCGTTCTGCAGGTCGAGGTCGAGCGTCGTGTAGACGTCGAAGCCACCGCGACGGATGTTGGTGATCCGGGCATCCGCGTCGTCACCGAACACCGGGTCGTTCGCCAGCACGTAGATCACGTAGTCACAGAAGTAGGCGTTGGCCAGAGCGGTCTGACAGCCGGTGCTGGGCTCGTGGATCTTCGGCTCGATCGGCGCCGCGACGGCCTCGTCATACGCTGCCTGGGTGATCTTCTGATACTTGAGCATCGCGCCGAGGATGTAGTCGCGCCGTTGCCGGTTGTCGCTGTAGCCGTTGGCGGCCCCGTTGGTCTCGCTCTCGGGCTTGTCCAGGCGGAACTTGTCCGGATTGTTCACAATCGCCACGAGGCTGGCCGCCTGGGAGAGGGAGAGGGTCGCCGCCGTAGCGCTGTAGTAGTAGTCAGCCGCCGCCTCGATGCCGTACACCCGGCCGCCGAAGCCCGCGATGTTCAGGTATTGCCGCAGGATGTCGTTCTTCGCGAACTTCTTCTCCACCCCGATGGCCAGGCGCATCTCCTTGAGCTTGCGTGCCACGGAGGTGACGGTGGCCGCGTCGTAGCAGCTCTGGATCTCGTCGTCGGTGGGCAGCATCTCGCACTTCTGCACCAGCACGTTCTTCACGTACTGCTGTGTGATCGACGAGCCACCCTGCACGTCTCCGTGCAGGGTCGTGGTCACCGCACCGCGCACCGTGCCCTGCAGGTCGACGCCGCCGTGTTCGTAGAACCGGGGGTCCTCACCCGCGACCGCGGCATCCTTGACGTTCTGGCCGATGTCGTCCCAGCCCACTTCGACCCGGTTCTGGTCGTACAGGGTGGCCAGCAGCACAGGGCTACCGTCGGAATTGGTGGCGTAGATGTTGCTGCGCTGGGCGAGCGGCTCGATGTCCAGGTAGTCCGGAAGCGTCTCGAACACGCCGATGGTGTTGGTCGCGGTCAAACCGGTCAGCGCCAGGACCGGGGTCAGGCCCACCGTCACCAGCAGGCCGGCCACGGCGCTCGCGGCGAGGAGTCCCATGAATCCGCCGAGCACTCCCCCGGGCGAGCGCGGCTGGGTCACCCCGGTTCCGTTGGTTCCGTCCGTCCCATTCGACACCATAGCCGTTCGGTCCTGCCCTTCCGCCTGCCACGGCTCACGCCGGTAGACCTGCTCGCACCGGCACACAGCTGCGTCCGGTGGACCAGCGACCACCGGTAGGTCCACTCAAAGCCGAGCCTCGTCCGGCCGCTAGGGGCTTGCCGAAGCCCCCTGAACGGGGCACCATGCGGCTCCGCACGACCGGCTGCCGACGACGACCGTCAGGCCTCCGACACGACCGGGACGTGCCCCGGGAGTTAGAGTGGCGTGTCAGGTTCTCAGGAGGAAAAATGGCCGGTCCCGCTATGCCCAATGTGCCCACAAGGCGAAACGTCAAGCTGCTCACCGACGCGATCGCGACCCTGGAGTCGGGCAGCACGGTCAGCGCGATGTTCCTGACCAAGCGGTACGGAGCCTTCACGATCGAGGGAACGGCCTTCATCTCCGCCTCGGTCAAGACCCTCACCATCGGTGGTCGCTCCATCGAGCAGAACCTCAAGCCGCACAAGTCCCTGCAGGCCCTGACCACGACGCCGTCGGCCGGCTCTCCCGAACCGGTGGTCGGTGAGCCCGAACCCGATGCGACCGGTGCAGAGGCGCCCCCCGCCGAGTCAGGTGCCGGCCCGGTCGTGCAGCACGGCGACCTCATCTCGGCTCGCTTCGCGGATCCGGCCTACGGGCAGTTCACGGTCACCGGGGTGGGCGTGGCATCCACGGTCAGCGATGTGGTGCTCGTGGGCGGCTGGTTTGTGAGCCAGGCCGGCACGACCGCGCCCCGCCTGGTGGATCTCGAGATCCTCGCGGAGAACGGCACCCACGAGTATCCGCTTCCGCCGCGGATCGCGAGCTGGGGCGACGACTCCGAGGGCGCAACCGAGTACTAGGCCCGACAGCACAGTCGCACACACAGCCCGTCACACACAGCGCAGTCCGGCACACAGCACAGTCCGGCACACACCCGAAGGGTCCTTGCTACCCGGCGGTCACCGTTGCCTGGTCGTCACAGTGAGCGTGGGTGAGACCGGAGCGGCGCTGGCGGCCACCTGCACTCCGACGCGTGCCGTCTGGCCCGCGGGGACCGCTGCTGCCCAGTCGTAGCCGGTGCAGGTGATCGAGGTCCCGGCCGTGAGCGTGCAGGCCATGCCCCAGGCGTTGACGATGCTGGTGGCTGTGGTGTCCGGCCAGGTCACCGTCCAGCCCTTCACCCCGGTGGTACCGGTGACGAGGAATTCGGTGACGTAGCCGGCGCTCCAGGAATTCTGCAGTTGCCAGGCGACGGTGGCTCCGGCAGCGGCGGTCGGCGTGGCCGTCGGCTTCGGCGTCGGCTTCGGCGTCGGCTTCGCCGTCACGGTCGGCCTCGGCGTAGCGGTCGGCTTCGCCGTCACTGCCGGCCTCGGCGTCGCCGTGGGCTTCGGCGTCGCGGTGGGCTTCGGTGTCGTGGTCGGCTTCGGCGTCGTGGTCGGCTTCGCCGTAGCCGTCGCGGTCGGCGTGGGCTTCGGCACCGGGATCGGCGTGGTGGCTGCACTCGTCAAGAGCGGCGCGAGGGCGGCGAGCTTGGCGGCCTGCGGGGTGACCCAGTCGTCGGCGACGATCCCGCCGGTGTCGCCGCTGTTGGGGTTGAACGACCAGTAGGCGAAGCTCGTCTTGTTCGCGGCCAGATAGCCCACGATCGAGCTCATCCACCGTGTGTCGGAGGTGGTCTCGAGCTTGCTGCCGAACTCCCCCACGAGCACAGGCGCGATGCCGTTCTTGCTGATGTAGCCCCAATTCGCGTCCCAGACCGAGGTGAGGTTGGCCGGGTAGGTGCTGGCGCTGAACCATTTTTGGGCGTAGACGGATGCTGGGTAGTCGTGGGGCGAGTACACCACGCGGTTCGGCACCGTGAGGGTGACGGGCTTCGCCGCCACGCCGCTCAGGCCACCACCCCACCAGGTGGAGGTGCCGGACGCCTGGTTCTCGATTCCTTCGACCAGGATCAGCAGGTTGGGGTTCACGGCCAGCACGGCGTTGCCGGCGCGAGTCGCAGCGGCCTGCCAGTCGGTGTCGGGGTTGCCGCAGCCCCAGCAGGCCGGTCCGTGCGGCTCGTTGTGCAGGTCGACGCCGATCACGGTCGGGTCGTTCCGGTACCGGGCGGCCAGCGCCTTCCAGTCGGCGATCCAGCGTGCCTCGCTGTACTGCGCGGTGTACCAGAGTTCTGACTGCGCTCCGGAGTCGGGCCGGTGCCGGTCGAGGATGACGCTGAGTCCGGCTGCCGCGGCCTTGCTGATGACGATGTCGAGCAGCTCGTGCGGCGTCTTGTTCACCAGGTCGGGGTTTGCCGCGTAGTTGATCGAGCTCGTGGCGGATGCCGCAAGGCACTCGTTCGAGAATGGCAGTCGGAGGGTCGTGAATCCCATCGACTTGATCTGCTCCAGTCCAGACGCGAGCGAAATGGTCCAGAGACCGTGCGGGGCGCAGTTCGAGGTCTCCATGCCGAACCAGGACACGCCCTTGATCACGTAGGGAGCGCCGGAGGCGGTCAGGATGCTGCCACCAGACGTGTGCAGCCAGCCGGACGTCGCCTTGGCCGCGACCGCAGAAGTGGCCGCGGCGACGGCCGGTGAAGCTGCGCGTGGTGAAGCTGCGGATGGTGAAGCTGCGGCTGGTGAAACAGAGGCAGCCGCCGTACCGGCCAGCAGTACGACGCCGAGAACCAGCGCGACCAGACCGGTTCGCGCGCGTGAGTGAAGGTTCCCGCTCATGGATCCCCCAAAAATGATGCCCGAGATTGTGCTGCACAGGATCGGGGGTGTCCCCTCGCTCAGGATAGGGGCTCGTACCGTCCTACGGCAACGGCCGGCGCCAGTCGTCGAGTGAGGAAACGACGAACGACCCGGCAGCCGAGGCTGCCGGGTCGTTCGGGTAACCGGGTGGGTTAGGCGCGCACGCCCGTGGCCACGGTCTTCTTGGGCCAGGCCGGAGCGAGGGTCAGGATTGCCCAGCCGAAGAGGCCGGACAGGAGGCCCATGCCCATCGCGAAGGCCGAGACGCCGAACGAGACGACCGAGGTGAACAGCGAGGTCCGCAGGAACGAGGCGTTCATGACCGTCGCGCGCAGCGGGTCATCCTGCTCGAGCTCGGCGTACGTCTTGTTGTCGGCCATCGCCAGGGCGTGGTGGTTGATGATGGTCGCCTGCGCGTATGCGGAGAACGGGCCGACCACGGGTGCGCCGGCGAGGAACTCGGCGTCCTCAGAGACGGTGATGTTCTCGGCGGCGAGCTGCGAGCTCACGACGCCCCAGACGACGCCGCCGCCGACGATCATGACGATTGCACCGAGAATTCCGGCCCAACCAATGAGCTTGACGACCTTGGTCTTGGTGGCGCTCAGGGCCGTGGCCGGAACTGTTGCTGTTGACACGATGTTGCCTTTCGTTGTGAATCTGAAGATATCCACAGTCTGGCAGCAACCTGTTTTCCCAGTCAGGGTACAAAGTCCCTGGCTTCGAATTCGTAACACTATTTGTGCTGGTCACAGGCAAATCGGCTTTGCGCATTTATATGCGTAAAGCCGATATCCACAGTGTGTCGCGGTTGGCCGACGCGTGTCGCCGCGCGGGAGAGGCTAGAAGACGGTCAGTCCCCGGGCTTCGAACTGGCCGCGCACGCGGTTCAGCAGCTCGTTCTCCGGCGGGTGCACGCCGTGCAGGGGGTACGGGATGCTCAGGCGGTCCCACTTGTCCTCGCCCATCTGGTGGAAGGGCAGCACCTCGACGCGCTCCACGTTGGGCCAGGACTTGACGATGTCCACCACGGCCTCGACGTTGTCGACGGCGTCGGTGAGTCCTGGCACAAGGACGAAGCGCACCCAGACCGGGATGCCCCGCTCGGCGAGCCGGTCGCCGAAGGCGATCGTCGGCGCGAGTTCGCGGCCGGTGACGGTCTTGTAGGTGTCGGGCAGGCCCGACTTCACGTCGAGCAGAACCAGGTCGACGTTGTCGAGCAGCTCGTCCGAGGCACTCTTACCGAGGTAGCCCGAGGTGTCCAGGGTGGTGTGCACGCCCAGGGCGTGCGCCTCCTTGAACATCCGCTTCACGAAGGCGGGCTGCATGAGCGGTTCGCCGCCGGAGATGGTGAGGCCGCCGTTGGTGGCCTTGAAGACACCCAGGTAGCGGGTCATCCGGGCGACCAGTTCGTCGATGGGCGTGACCAGCCCGTCGCGCATCTTCCAGGTGTCAGGGTTGTGGCAGTACTGACAGCGCAGCAGGCAACCGGACAGGAACAGGGTCATGCGGGTGCCGGGGCCGTCGACGGCCGTCACCAACTCCCAGGAGTGCACACTGGCGACGGTGCCTTCCCGGATCGCCTTCATTTCGAGGGTGTGCAGTTCGGCCTTGCGGTCGGCGTCGTTGAGGGCGCTGACATCGTCGGAGACGGGCGCCGACAGGTCGACGTGCTCTCCGGAAAGTTCGACAACAGGACAGGCAACGCTAGGGAAGCCGAGGTTGATCGCGGTCATGGTCTCGTCCTACCTAGCGTTGCCGGTCATGTGTTAAGGGTGTTCTTTAGTGCGAGTGGAACGTGCGGCTGATGACATCCATCTGCTGCTCGCGGGTGAGGCGGACGAAGTTCACGGCGTAACCGGAAACACGGATCGTCAGCTGCGGGTAGTTCTCCGGGTGCAGCATGGCGTCTTCGAGCGTCTCTTTGTTGAGCACGTTGACGTTCAGGTGGTAACCGGTGGCCGACGTGAACGCGTCGAGCAGGCCGACCAGGCTGGTGATCTGCTCGTCCTTGGTGTGGCCGAGGCCGCTCGGAACGACAGTGTTGGTCAGCGAGATGCCGTCCTGGGCTTCACTGTACGGAAGCTTGGCGACACTGAGTGCCGACGCGAGCATACCGTGCGTGTCGCGGCCGTTCATCGGGTTGGCACCCGGTGCGAACGGCTCACCCTTGCGGCGACCATCGGGCGTGTTGCCGGTGGCCTTGCCGTAGACCACGTTGGACGTGATCGTCAGGATCGACTGGGTGTGGATGGCGTCGCGGTAGGTCGGGTGCTTGCGGATCATGGTCATGAAGCGTTCCATGACGTCCACCGCGATGACGTCGACGCGGTCGTCGTCGTTGCCGAAGGTGGGGAATTCGCCCTCGACGGTGTAGTCGACAACCAGGCCGGTCTCGTCGCGGACCGGGCGGACCGTGGCGTACTTGATGGCGGACAGCGAGTCGGCGACCACGCTCAGGCCGGCGATGCCGCAGGCCAGGGTGCGGATGATCTCCTTGTCGTGCAGTGCCATCTCGAGGCGCTCGTATGCGTACTTGTCGTGCATGTAGTGGATGCAGTTCAGTGCGGTGACGTAGGTCTCTGCGAGCCACTCGAGGGTCTCGAGGTAGGCCGGGAAGACGGTGTCGTAGTCGAGGATCTCGTCGGTGTTCGGCGCGGTGGCCGGGGCGATCTGCTTGCCGGACACCTCGTCCTTGCCGCCGTTGATCGAGTACAGCAGCGCCTTGACGGCGTTGACGCGGGCACCGAAGAACTGCATCTGCTTGCCGACGCGCATCGGGGAGACGCAACATGCGATCGCGGCGTCGTCACCCATCTCGTTGCGGATGAGTTCGTCGGACTCGTACTGGATGGCCGACGTGTCGATCGAGACCTGGGCGCAGAAGCGCTTGAAGCCCTCGGGCAGCTTGTCGCTCCAGAGCACGGTCAGGTTCGGCTCGGGTGCGGGGCCCACGTTGTACAGGGTCTGCAGGAAGCGGAACGCGGTCTTGGTGACCAGCGGGCGGCCGTCTTCACCGATGCCGGCGAGCGACTCGGTGACCCAGGTGGGGTCGCCGGCGAAGATCTCGTCGTACTCCGGGGTACGGAGGAAGCGCACGATGCGCAGCTTGAT
>Ga0247808_10000070_pt1 | contig 87564 bp, 97 predicted proteins | sample UWRJL089202R1_FD_179914 | JGI IMG/M metagenome (GOLD analysis project Ga0247808, IMG submission 179914) | Plant litter microbial communities from Arlington Agricultural Research Station in Wisconsin, United States - UWRJ-L089-202R-1 | ecosystem: Environmental > Terrestrial > Plant litter >...
GCCGTATCAACAGCCCTTGTCTTTGCTCTCAAAGAGCGCCCACTCAAATCGAGCAAGCCAACAGACACACCTGCAGAAATGTAGTAGTATTTACAATTATATGAATATTGCGCTTGTGCTGATTACGCTATTGTTTTAAGATAAAAACAATAGCGTGTTCGCAGACGCATTCTTGACTGTTTTCCTTGAAATTGATACTATAGTTGATGTGTTCCCCGCCAAAACTAATTTAAAGGTCGGAGTGCGAGGGACTGTACATAGTACAAGGAGTGAAACAATCACATGCCAATAGCAATCGAATTTGTGCCTTCGAGGCGCAAAAAGATCGCAGTGGATGTGGTGCCCGCCGAATGGCGAATATTTATTGCACACTAACAGTCGTCTGACTGTACAAAAAGAAAACACCCCAAGGCACCGGGGTGTTTTTCATTTGGATTTATTTTTTACTGACCGAGAAGTGTATCAAGTTCTTTCTTTAGTTGATCAGTGTTACCTTGAACGATACTACTTGATGTCTCTGGTGAGAGTTGTTTTCCGTTAAGGAAGAATGTTGGCGTTGAATTAACATTAATCTTTTTGCCGATTGCTTGATCGAAGGAGATTTTTGTTGAGACAGGTTCGCTAGCGATGTCTGTAAGGAAGCGATCCTTATTAAGTCCAACGGTTTCTGCGTACTCTGCAAACTTGCTCGTTCGTTCGTTAACAGCCAGTGAGCTCCACTCATCTTGTCTCTCAAAGATCAGATTGTGCATTTCCCAGTATTTACCCTGGAGTCCGGCTGCTTCGGCTGCTGCCGATGCGGCAAGAGCGTTCGGGTGAATGCTGCGAAGTGGGAAGTTTCGGAAGATAAAGAGCACCTTGTCTTTGTATTCTTCGGTGACTGTCTTGATTTGGGGGTGAGCGCCGCCACAACTAGGGCACTGGAAATCACCGTACTCAATCAGGACAACTTTACTGTCTGTTTTACCAAATGTATGGTCGGCAATCTGTCCGTTTTGATCACTTGCTGTAATGATGGTATTTACGTCGATACTCGTAACATCTGCCGGTGGGTTACTGAGACGGGAATAGGCGATGAGGCCACCTAACACCAGTACGATCACTGATCCAAATATAATCCAAGCTACTTTACTCACAATGTTTCTTACACCTCCAATTTACTATACTAATTGTAGCAGACAAATAAGGGTCGCGAGATCGCGAAACTAGGATACAATATGGATAAGCATGTTTACTTTCTTATGTATTATCACCGCGCTTTTGTTTGCACTCCTCGTGCTCGTTACTAGTATTCAACCTCGCCCTAGTGTCGTCAGTAGCTTTGAACTAGAACGGCGTGCAAAGCGATCGGGTAAAGAGGCGAAAGCTGCTGTTCGACGCGAAAAGTATCTTCCTGATGTGATTTCTCTTCAGCGTATTGTCGGAACGTTATTGCTTGTCATCGTGGTGCTTCTTTCGGTTGTTACCTTCGGATGGCTCGTAGGGGTGATTGTCGCTGTCGTGATTGCTTTAGAATACGGTGCCGTTGCTTCCTTTGGTCCATTAGTACGCGCGAGTCAAAAGCTGTATGAGCGGGCCGAGCCGGCGCTCATTAACTTTGTTGAAAAGTTTAATCCGGTATTTGTCTTTTTAAGAAGTGTTCCGCAGCACAACGTCGATACCTATCACCGATTTGATTCCCGAGAAGAATTACAGCAACTTGTCGACAGATCCGGCGATATTTTATCTGAGGATGAACGTAAGGTAATTATTCATAGCCTGGCATTTAAAGAGCAGCGTGTTGACTCGGTGATGACCCCAAAGAACATAGTGAAGACTATTGAAAAGGGTGAATTTCTTGGTCCATTGGTGCTGAGTGAGCTCCATGACCTTGGTCATAGCCGTCTTCCTGTTATAGATAAGGATATCGATCATGTTGTCGGCATCCTTCATCTTAAGGATTTGCTCTCACTCGATGTTAAACGCTCAGCCACAGCTGAAAAAGCCATGGAGCCAAAGGTGTACTATATTCGCCAAGATCAAACCCTTGAGCATGCACTCGCAGCCTTCCTCAAAACCCACCATCATCTCTTTGTTGTTATTAACGCGCAGCGCGAAACTGTCGGTATTGTCACACTCGAAGATGTTATTGAAGCACTCCTTGGTCGCCGGATCATTGATGAGGACGATAATCACGAAGATCTTCGCGCGATCGCAGCACACAAGGGTGAAACTAATAATTCACCAGAAAATCACCAAGACGTCTAGTTTTATAGGGGTCGGAGTGCTATAGTACAGGGTAATGACACGAACACTTATACGAGAAATAGCCGGCAAAGTTGGCGAAACAGTCACCATTCAAGGTTGGCTTCACAAAAAACGCCTTATGGGCGGACTTAACTTTATTACTCTGCGTGATCGATCGGGGATTGCACAGAGTCTTCTTGATGACAAAGATGAACTAGAAAAGCTTCGTGGGCTTCAAATCGGCACCGTTCTTGCACTTACTGGCGAAGTATTTGCCGACGAACGTGCACCTGGTGGTGCTGAACTCCACAACGTTACGGTAGAGGTAATGGTTCCGGTGACTGAAGAGCCACCAATCGAAATTGATAAACCTATTAGTCACAAATCAGATAACCTGGATACACTGTTTGAGTATCGTGTATTAAATGTTCGTAACCTTCAAGAACAAAAGATCTTCAAGATTCGAGCGAGCATCACCCGAGCAATCCGCGACTATCTTGATCGAAACGAATTTACTGAAATCGATACCCCAAAACTCTTGGCCGAAGCAACTGAAGGTGGAGCTGAAGTATTTAAACTCGATTACTTCGGTAAGACGGCAACACTTGCCCAGAGTCCTCAATTCTACAAGCAAATCATGGTGGGTGCCTTTGAGCGTGTCTACGAAATTGGTCACAGCTACCGTGCAGAGCCAAGTGCGACAACTCGTCACCTTACAGAACTCACAATGCTTGATGTTGAGATGGGATTCGTAGAAAGCCACGATGAAGTCATGGACATGGTAGGCAACATGGTGCGCGAAGTACTGACAAAAATCTATGACGTTCATGCTGACGATCTACGGACACTCAATGCGCCAACGCTTAGACTTGCCGAAGATGGTTCAATTCCACGCTTTACGATTGCTGAAATCCACGATCTCTACACAAAGGCTACAAAGACTGACACCACTCATGAAAAAGACCTGACTCCAGATGAAGAGCGATGGATTGCTGACTATGCGGTAAAGAATCATGGCAGTGATCTTGTCTATGCAACTGATTTCCCGGCCGAAGCAGGTAAGTTCTATCACAAATTCAAAGACGACGGTACTGTCGCTTGGGCAGACCTTCTGTACCGAGGCCTTGAAATCGCCACCGTCCCTCTGCGTGAGAACAACTACGAGAAGATGATTGAGCAAATGACACGGGCTGGCCTTGATGTCACTCACGAAGGATTCAAATTCTACCTTCAAGCATTCAAATATGGCCTCCCTCAACACGGTGGTGCCGGCATGGGAATTGACCGCATTGTTCAAAAGACAATCGGACTCGCCAATGTTAAAGAAGCGACATTATTCCCTCGTGACATCAACCGCTTAACTCCTTAGGTACTTGTATGAAAAGCCCAGAAAATGATGATGCATGGGTGGTTGCAGAAGCTGAACGAATCGTGAACCGCGTCCAAGAACGAGGACTCTTTTGGCGACGCATCGGTAAACAAGCATTTGTCGCAGTTTTCTCGGCCTACGGCAGTTACGGTGTTCATTATCTGCTCGATGATGAGCAGCCTGAAGAAAAAGAGCTATAATAAAGCTTATGCAACCCGAAGAAACACAAAAAGAAACCCAACCAACCCAATCACAAAGTACAAAGAAGCTCCCCCGACAGCGACACTTTTTGGCAGTATTTTTTATTAGCTTTATGTGGGGAATGTTTGGTGTTGATCGAATGTATCTAGGAATGGTGGGAACGGGAATTCTCAAACTCGTCACGTTTGGTGGCTTTGGATTTTGGACGCTCGTCGATCTTGCGTTGATTATGTCGGGAAGTATGAAGGATAAACAGGGGCGTGAAATGCTTCAGGTGGCCGAGTACAAGAAATTCGCGAGTCGTACCGTCCTGTGGTTTGCAATCATCCTAGGACTCGTTATCTTGCTGACCGGCATTAGCCTCATCTTTGTTGTTTCGCAATTATTTATCTCGATCCAGGGTGGTGGCGGGATATTTGAATCAATCCCAGGCTTTGACGCGCTGACCGGTGGTTCTGGTGCAGGTGGTCAGTCTGAGCAGATTCAAAATCTCCTCAATCAATAACTAGAGTGCAGGCTTATTATCGAGTGAGTGCCAGATATACCAACTGGCGACCGATTCATACGGGTTCCATTGATGTTTTTTGGCAAGCGCTTCCATCTCCTCGGGAGATGGTTTTTCTTCTAGTCCGTACAATGCGTACATGCCATTTTTAATTCCTAGATCACCAGTCGGTAGCACATCAAGGCGTCCCATGCAGAACATCAAAAACATGTGCACCGTCCATACACCGATCCCTTTTACTTTTGTGAGTTCGGTGACAATCTCATCGTTCGGTAACGTATCAAGTTTCTCAAATACAACAGTGCCTTCGATAACTTTTACTGCAAGGTCTTGAATATAGGTAGCTTTTTGGCGAGACAAGCCGACGGCACGATATTCTTCGATATCTTTTTCAAGGATATGTCCGGGTTCTGGAAAAATATCATCAGGAAATAAACCAAGGAATCGTTTCATAATCGTATCAGCCGCCTTAACGCTTAACTGCTGTGAGACGATGCTCTCAACCAAGGCCTGATAATAATTCTTGTGTGGGGAGATTGTCGCAAGCCCGGCTTTGGCGATAATTGGGGCAAGGTAGGGATCAACACTGGCAAGATATTCAGCAGCGTCTTTCAGTGTGTGGGAGGTGGCGAGTTTCATTAATCCTTAAACCACTGAGTATAGGCGCCACGGGCTTTAATGATTTTTGGAGTAATAACAACGCTACAGTAGCCATTGCCCGGGTTTTTATTAAAGTAATCTTGGTGTTCGTCCTCGGCTGCGTAGAATGTTTCAAGCTGTGTCAGTTTTGTGATGATCGGATCATCCCAGTGAGTTTTGGCACGATCAATTGCAGCTTCAAACGCTTCTTTCTGCTTGTCGTCACTATAGAACATAGCAGAGCGGTATTGAGTACCGACGTCAGCACCCTGGCGATTAAGTGTTGTTGGGTCGTGGATAAGGAAGAACAGGTCAAGGATGACATCGCTTGGGATAATTGTTTCATCGAAAGTAATTTCAACGACTTCAGCGTGACCACTCTCACCGCTCGCCACCTCGTAATAAGTAGGATTATCAGTTCCGCCGCCCGCATAGCCGCTCGTTACTGAAGTTACTCCTTTTAAGCGACGATAAATCGCATCAAGGCACCAAAAACATCCACCGGCTAATACATATGTCGTCATAGTCTTATTATACGCTTTATACTAGATGAATGACCAATGATGAATTCCAAGAGTTAGTGTGGGAGAAGGGTCGCGAATTATACCGCGATATGCCGTGGCGTGAAAATACCGACCCCTATTTTGTACTGGTGAGCGAGCTGATGTTACAGCAGACACAGGTCGATAGGGTGATACCAAAGTTTGATGCATTTATTTCGCGGTTCCCAACTGTAGCTGATTTAGCTAGGGCGTCACTCGGTGAAGTGTTAGCGCTCTGGAGTGGACTTGGCTATAACCGACGCGCAAAGTATCTTTATGAAGCCGCAAAAAAAGTAATGAATGAATATAGTGGTGTGGTGCCGTCGACCGTTGAGACACTCGTGGGGCTTCCGGGAGTTGGGCCGAATACTGCCGGGGCAATCATGGCCTATAGCTATAACCAACCGGTTGTATTTATTGAAACAAATATTCGTACTGTTTATTTTTATCATTTCTTTGAAGGTGAGATTGCGATTACGGATGCAACGCTGAGGACTCTTGCCGAAGAGACTATTGACCGAGAACATCCCCGCGAATGGTATTGGTCACTCATGGATTATGGATCATTCTTGAAAAAACAGGGGGCGGGCAGTATTGATAAGAGTAAACATTATAAGAAACAATCCCCGCTTAAGGGTAGCCTTCGCGAAGTGAGAGGTCTTATCTTGAAACAATTAGCAAATGAAGCTGTGTCAGAGACGGTGCTACGATTAAGCATGCCCAATGATGAACGGTTTGAGCGGGCACTTGCGGCACTCAAGCAAGAAGGTTTAATACAACAGACTGCGGATCGATTACATTTAGCGCGATAAACGGTATAATAAGGTGATATGAAATTTTCTAAGAAAGCATTAATTCTAGGGGTAGCTGTAGCGTTATTGCTTTCTTTCGGGATATTCAAAGACAGCAGCGCTCAATCATCGCTGACCGATGAACAGTTAAAGCGCATTAGCAATAATTGTCTCAGTATTAAAAGTACGCTTAATCAGCTCCGTACAAGTGATGCGTTGCTACGCGTTAATAGGGGTCAATTGTACGAATCAATCGGTGCGAAACTTATGAATAATTTCAATAGCCGTGTCTCATCTAACAATCGTGATGCAAAGGGTTTGACGTTGATTACTGGTAACTATCAAACCGCATTGACGGCATTTCGAGATGACTACAGGGCGTATGCGTTGCAATTGTCGGCTGCTATAAAAATAAACTGCGACACGCAACCAACTCAACTTCACGCTGCAATTATTGATGCCCGCCAAAAGCGAGCGAAGGTTCACACTGACGTTATTCGTCTTAATCAATTTATTGACGATTATCGATCAGGTGTCAGCGATTTTCTTATTAACTTTGAACGGACTGCAGGAAACGACTAATGGACGAAACGCCAAAGACTACTCAAGAAGAGGAGCTAACATTCTGGGCACAACACAGGTTTCTGGTACTTATCGCGGTGACGATTATCGTCTCGATTATCTTGGTTTCAATTAGTCTCTTTATCTATAATGTCAGTGGATCTGCACAGCTTGATCTTAGTCGTCCTGGCTACCAATCGGTCAGCGATAAAGTTGATCGCGACGATACTGTCACGGAGTACGGTTCGTTTGGTCCACTCAACAAATCAACAATTGATGAATTTACAAAGCTTTATGACGAACAAGCGACAAAAGCAAAGGCAGTGGATGCTTTTAACGGCGATCCACTGAACCCTGAGGTGCTTGAATTCGGTGTCTCTACAAGCAACGAAGACTAATTAGCGGAGCTTAGCCAACATGAATGCTCGTTCTGCAAGCGGACGGCTCGATCTGCTAAATGCATTAGCACGTGGGCGATCTTGCTCAAGATAAGTAGGCAGTGCAGTTTCAAGTTGGTACTTAAGGCGAGCTTCAGGACTACCGATTGATCCATTCGCACGATTCTCGAGGATAAGTCGTCGCACATCTCGGCCGACACTTGTCGCAATACCTGTCGGTACTTCGTAGTGGAGGTGGCGAACAGGCTGAAGATCAGGGCTTCCTGCAAAGAGTCCTTCAACGATGACGAATGGTCGCGGATCGATGATCTCATCGTAGACAACCTCTTCAGTGCCGAAGTCAAAGTGTTTTCGCATGATTGGTTCGCCCTCAGAGAGCTTCTTTAAGTCATCTGCAAGTTCGGCAGTGTTATAGACGCGTGGGTCATCCCAGTTTGTCCATGGTGCGCCGTATTCGCTCTCGAGCCATTTCTTGCCGCGGTGGTAATCGTCACTCGAAAGCACTAGTGGACGGAATTCTTCGCCGAATGTTTCAATTAACGCTTTTTCAAGGTCATGTACAACGGTTGTTTTGCCAGAGCCAGACATTCCCGACACACCGACAACAACTTGCTTGTAGCCGAGAGTGTAGGTTGCAACCATATCTTTAAACATTCGCATTGAGAGACTTTCAAGTGTTTCCGCACTCGGCTTTAATACTTCACCTTGATGGAGACGGTGGGCGATAACTTCATTATGAAGCTCGGTGCTATCGGTCATATCAACGAGACCGGTCTTTAGGAGAGTCGCAAACGATGAAGTCTCAAGGTCTGATCCTTCAAATTCAACAACTGGTGTATCCATGCCTTCGATGAAGTCGATAGACAGGCCAGGGAGTGGTTCTGAGCGTAGTTTTCGCACATGAGGATAGAGGCCGTTGTTAGCGTAATATTCGTATGCCTCTTGGCTAATCTCTTCTTCGACTTCAAGGCGATCAAGAACGCCGTCAACTATTTCTCCACCATCCTTAAGTGTCGCCATGTAAGTAGTACCTTCTGGGGAATATTTTGCTCGTACACGGAGGCTAAATTCTTCGTCGGGATGGCTCAGGTAGACTTGTTCAATTGGCACAGAATCGGCTTTGAAAACATCTAGCAAATCAGGGGAGACTGCCATCATCTTTTGTTCGCGCTCGCGCCGTTTCTGAAATTCGGGATTATTTCGTGCTTGCTCAACATTTTTTTGTGTAAGTTCTTTTTCGACTAATGACATTGTGATCTCCTCGGGTTATTAACTGATTACATTGTCAGCATAACGTGGTATTATCATTTCGTATAGAAAGTATAATTTGAGTCAAATATGATTGAGTTCGTATCCATTAATCACCATATTCAGAAACACATTATTGACGTACTTATGTATGTCGAAAATGCTCGGTTTAGAGACTTACGCCCTGAGAAAACTGATACTAACCTTTTTACGTATCACCTCAATGCACTCGTAAAATCGGGAATGGTAATAAAGAATGCTGCCGGCTATACCCTCAGCATGACGGGGCTTTCTTATGTTGATCGCGTCAGTACTGAAAAAAAGACTATTCGCTCTCAGCCAAAAATTATTACTATGCTCTTAATTCAAAATAGCGAAGGTGATGTCCTGTTACAACGTCGGGATAAGCAACCCTATATAAATGCCTGGACACTGCCGTATGGGAAACTTCACATTGAAGACGGAACACTCATCGAAGCCGCCCAGAGAGAGGCGGAAGAGAAATTAGGGCTTCCAAATCAAGAACTACGGCATGCGGGCGACTGTTATATTCGTGTTAAAACTGGCGAGGATATCTTATCGACAACGCTTGCACATGTTTTTAGGTTTAATCGAGATGATATCGAAACGGGTGATGACATCGTGTGGGCGCGCCCTCATAAACTTACCCAATATAAATTAGCTCCGGCGGTTGAAGCGATTGTTGCGAGAGGATTTTTTAATGATCCGTTTTTCTTTGAAGAATTTGAAGATAACTGGCAGGTTTAGGGTTTTGCTACAAAGTCGGTAATTGCGGCAATCGGTAGTTCCTTGTTTGTATACTCAGCAACTGCGTTGTAACTATTTCCGCCAACCATAGCCGATAGTTTATTTCCTGAGTCAGTATTAAACAGACATAAAATTGGTCGCTCAAGTTTTTCGGCATAGGCAAGTTCATACCCAACCCCAAGTGAAGGGTTGGTGACTTCTGCGATCACAAGGTCTGCATCTTGAATCATTTGTATGTCACGAGCATAGATCTGATCGACAGGCAGTGGGCTGCCGCCGTAAAGAATAGCATCCTTAGCGAATATCTCGCTAATAACATCACCACCGGCGGCTTTGATTGCCTCAATAATGCCTAGGTAGTGTGAAGTATCGCCACCGCCTCTGATTGAACAGGCAAAATATACTTTCATGAGGCAAGTCGCTCTCGGAGCCATGTATCAATTGTTCCTGCACCCATACATAAAACAAGTTTTCCATCTTGGCGAGCTTGTTGAATGGTCAGCCATAGTGCATCGTCGAAATCAACGACGTGAACCGATGATTTATTGGTGATATTTTCAATGAGGTCTTCAGGTGTCAAAATAACTTCATCTGGATCTTCGCGCGAAAGATAGGTAGGGAGCCAATAAATCTCATCAGCATTTTCAAACTGATCAAGGTACATTTCGCGAACACGATGTTGGCGGCGATTTTGGTGAGGTTGATAGACGAGCACTATGTGATCTGATAACTCACGGGCTAGTTGGAGAGTTGCGGCAATTTCTTTGGGATGGTGACCGTAATCCGAGTACAGGTTGTCTCCGAGTTTTTCAAAGCGGCGATCGGTACCGGGGAATTGTTGTAGGGCAGCGATCGCTGTGTCCTGGTTTGCAACGCCGAGGTATTCAGCGGCTTTAGCAACAAGTGTTGCGTTCCGTCGGTTGTGCTCACCGGCAATATGAAGAGCGAGTGGCGCATCAAGTACCCAAGCGGCATCTGTAGGGGCATTAACGTAATGAGCATCGATGTCCCAAAGGATCGTATGGCTTGATTGGGCGATGAACTGCTGAAACGCCTCAGTGTATTCTGATTCCTTAGGATAAGTATCGGGGTGATCATAGTCGATCGACGTAATCAGCGAGAGGTGAGCGTGGAAATTGAGGAAGTTGCGGTCGTATTCGTCACATTCATAAATAAAATATTCACTTTTTGGGTCAAACTTGCCACTTGGTCCAAAAGGAAGTGTTGTTCCGACCGAATAACTGATTGGAATGCCGAGTTGTTGAAAGAGCCACACTGCCATACCAGTTGTCGTTGTTTTGCCGTGAGTACCGGCAATCGCTATAAGCTTTAAATCTTTCTCTTGAATGATGTATGCAAGAAATTCATCACGCTTACCAACACGCATGCCGAGTTCACGCGCAAGCACGAGCTCCGGGTGATCGTCAGGAAGGGCTGCAGTGTAGACAAACCAATCAATTGGTGATGATTCGTGGCAAGCCTGGAGGAATGAGCCGTCTTGTCCGATATTGATAATAACTCCTTGGTTTCGGAGCTCTTCGGTGACAAGACTTTCTGCAAGATCGGAGCCCATTACCGTGTGACCGGCGTCGCGAGCGATCTCTGCGAGTGGGCCAATGCCAACACCGCCCAATCCTGAGAAGTAGATATTCATATGCCTAGTATATCACTTGCTCCTAGGGAGGGGACTGTGGTGTAATAGGGGAAAGAAAAGTGGGCAGACAACAAACATGATTCAAAAATTTATTCATACACTATTGAGGCGGCGTCACTTCTGGCGACACGCTACTTTTAGTGAAATCGCTGAATTATATGCATCACGGATGCTTCGCATGCTCGCAATTCATATGACGGCTGCGTTTACCTCGATTTTCTTGTACCAGGAGGGTTTTGGTGTTATGTTTATTGCTCTGTTCTGGGCTGCTTTTTATTTTTTCAAAGTGATACTGGCGCTTCCGTCTGCGGCATTTGTCGCTCGATTTGGTCCGAAACATAGTACTCTCGTGTCTAATATCCTCTTTATTCCTTCAATGATCGCGTTGGCCCTAGTTCCCACCTATGGAATCTGGATGCTGCCGATAATGATTGTTTTCCAAGGTGCATCGGCGATGATCTATCAAATTGCCTATAGTGTCGGCTTCTCGAAGGTAAAAAGCGTTGATCATGCCGGTAAAGAAATTGCCTATATGAATATTATTGAGAAGATAACCACCGGACTCAGCCCGCTCATCGGGGGAATCTTAGCGTTTATTTTTGGTCCAGAGGTAGTAATATTGCTTGCTGCTGCATTATTTACTATCGCGGCAATTCCCCTTATGAAAACAGGCGAGCCTGTCCAGTCTCATCAAAAACTTTCATTTAGTGGGCTTCCTTGGCGCCTGGTAACGCGTAACATTGCTTCTCAAACAGCTATCGGGTTTGATGTATTCACCTCCGGAACTGTTTGGACGATGTTTACGGCAATTACCATCATTGGTATCGCCGCTAACAATGAAGTCTATGCTGCCAACGGTATATTACTTTCGGTTGTTCTCCTCTCGGCGCTCGGTGCATCATATGCCTACGGGCGTTTAATCGACAAAAGGCGAGGGCTTGAGCTGCTTCAAATCTCAGCCATTGCCAACTCGATTACCCATCTATTGCGGCCATTTATTGGAACACCCGTTGCGATTGCCGGGTTGAATGTCGCAAATGAAGCTGCGACAACGGGGTATGCAATGGCGTACACCCGAGGCAACTTCGATAATGCTGATTTATCTGGGCACAGAATAGCGTATCTAGGTATTATCGAGGCAGTCGCTAACATCGGTGCTGCGCTCGGTGGATTGTTATTGGCACTCCTTGTATTTGTTGTTGGTGAACTGAGAGCAATGGAATATTTCTTCTATATCGCTGCTGCAGTCGTCCTATTGATCGCAACTGCGCGTTTCCCTCTCTACCGAAAGTAGTCTCCATGCTACAATAGTGGCTAGTAGACAGGTGGGAAACCTCTAAAGTGGCAGATAAACGGCAAGCAAGACGAACTATGAAAGACCTGCAGCGTGTAAAGACGTGGCAGCTTTTGATATTGTTGTTACTCGCCGGCTTCATTTCGGCAACATTTCTTCGGCTGAATAATATCGGAATGGTAGAGCGCCGAGCCGCCGTTATGGCTGCCGACGAGGCAGGAAATAGCGAAACAACTATCAATAGATTGTATGATTTACAACGCTACGTTGCTGCTCATATGAATACCGACCTAGGTAAAGGCGTGTACCTGGAAGCAAGTTACAAAAGAGACTCGCAAGCTGCCCTTGATAGAGCTTCAAGTGATACCAATCCAAACGGAAATATTTATAAAAAAGCACAAGAAGTATGTGCTCCAAGGTTTAGCCAATATTCGACGGCCTATTTGCAATGTACCACTGGTGAATTGGCAAAATACCCCTCAGCAAGCGAGCTGATAGGGGCTGTCGCCAGTCCCAATCCTAACACCTATGTTCATGACTTCGCGTCACCGGTTTGGTCGCCTGACTTTGCTGGCTTTTCATTGCTTGTTTGCTTGGCGATTATCTTGCTGATTATTATTCGATTAATCGGCATCGGCATACTCAAGCTTATGCTTCGCCGACACTATCAAAGCGTTTAATATTGACAGTACAGTGGTCAAGGTTGTACGCTTACTCTCGTATAGCACTAATAGGAGGTTATAAGATTTATCATGGCTTACAGTCACACAAACTCAAAGGGCGTCACTTACTACTTGCACAGCACCGAAGTTACACTTCGTGGTGGCAAGCCACAAACTATCTACTTCTTCGCAAAAGTAGAAAAGAACGCTAAAGGTCAACCAGTAGAACTACCAGAAGACCGCGTTGTTAAAGAAAACCCACGTAACGGTTTCTTGACCGTTTCAAAGAAAAAATAGTTTAAAACACTATTGCACCTTAAGCACTTTGGTCATATACTAAAGCCAAACAAACAGGTGCCAAAATTGCCCCCTCCCCGGGGGCTTTTTTGTTTGATTATGTATGGCTATCTCACAGGGGTCGGTGTACAATAAGTGAATATGACAAAGATGGTAGAGGTCAAAAACCTCAAGAAACGTTACGGTGACAAACAAGCTGTGGACGGCGTCAGCTTCTCGGTAGAAAAGGGTGAGATCTTCGGTATCCTTGGCCCTAATGGTGCAGGAAAAACAACAACTCTTGAAATGATGGAGACCCTCCGAACTATTGATTCTGGATCGGTAAAAATCAATGGCATCGATGTAAAAAAAGATCCTCAAGCAATTAAGTATCTTATCGGTGTTCAACCACAATCTCCGGCCTTTCAAGACAAAACTCGTTTGACTGAAGTCGTCGAAATGTTTGCTGCAGCATATGGTGAAAAAGTTGATGTTATGGAATTTCTCCGCGATGTCGACCTTCAAGACAAAGCCAAGAGTTACGTTGAAGACCTCTCTGGGGGACAGAAACAACGCCTTAGTATTACCACAGCCCTTGTCCATGGTCCAAAGGTATTCTTCCTTGACGAACCAACGACTGGTCTTGACCCTCAAGCTCGTCGCCACTTGTGGGAACTTATCGAAAAAGTCCGCGACAAGGGGATTAGCGTGATTATGACGACTCACTATATGGATGAGGCCGAAGTATTATGTGATCGCATCGCGGTCATGGATAACGGTAAAATCGTTGCTATCGATACGCCACAAAACTTGATTAAACAACTGCTTGATCGTGGCTTTAAAAAGACTCAAGAAGTCCAACAGGCAAACCTTGAGGATGTATTTATTGACCTGACAGGCAAAGATCTCCGGGAGGGCGCGTAATGAGTCCTTCGTTTAAAAAAGCTTTGTTTACCGTCGCCATCTTTGTAAAGATCAATACCAGGCGCTTCTTCCGTGACCGATTAGCACTCTTCTTTACTATTGGATTCCCGCTTATCTTCTTATTCGTTTTTGGTGGCCTTAATAGTGGAAGTAGCGACGTTTCATTTAACGTTGCGGTGATTAATCAATCGCAAACAGAATTTGCTAAAACGTTTAAGGGCCAACTTGATAGTAGTGAGATTCTTAAGGTAAATAAAGACGTCACGACGCTCGATGAAGCAAAAGAAAAGATGAGTCGGTCCGAACTGGATGCGGCGATCGTTCTGCCTGATACATTTGGGTCTGTAAGAGACGGCGTCGCCTATCCATCAGGTGAAGCAAAGGTTATCTATACTCAGAATAACCAACAATCAGCAACAGCCCTCACCTCAATCCTTGACCAACAATTCAAGGCAGTAAATGCCCAGTACGTACAGAACATTACACCGTTTACCGTTCAGAGTGAGCAGCTTAACGAAAGAAGCCTCTCGGCATTTGATTATACATTTGCGGGACTCCTCGGCTTTGCAATCATCGGTATGGGCATCTTTGGTCCTATGAATGTCTTCCCGGAACTTAAAAAGATGGGAATTTTGCGCCGTCTCAGTACCACACCACTTCGCGTCTGGCAGTATTTCCTAGCGACAATGATTGGTCAGGCGGTGATTGGTCTTATTAGCCTGGCGATTATGTTTGCAATTGCTATTGCTGTCTTCCATTTGGAGGTAGTGGGGAATTGGTTTGAATTAGCCGTCTTTATTATCTTTAGTATTATCATGATCCTTGGTATTGGACTCGCACTTGGTGGATGGGCAAAGAACGAACGTCAAGCGGCGCCACTTGGTAACATTGTCGTGTTCCCAATGATGTTCCTATCAGGTACGTTCTTCCCTCGTTTCCTTATGCCAGAGTGGCTCCAAAATGTCTCAGCCTTCTTGCCTCTAACCCCAGTAGTGGATGGGATTCGATTGATTGCGACTGAAGGTAAACACTTTATCGATATCCTTCCACAAATCGGCCTTATCGGTATTTGGATGGTGGTGATTTACATTATCGCATTTAAAGTGTTCCGCTGGGAGTAGATTGACCAAGCGCCATTTTAGTGCTATAGTCTTTTCTTTATGCGTCAACCCGTCGAACCCGAGCCTGAACCCTCGATAACTCATTCAAAACAATACGTCAAAGAAATGGCGGATAAATTCTTGGCAGCTCAAGCAGAGCGAATCAACAATCAGTACACGATTGATGGTAAGCGAATAGGGAGCTCTCGTGCGACCCCGCGAATCACTATCGATACCACTAATCAGGTAGAGTTATTAGAAGACGCTCCAAGTGTCGCCTTGTCTCCCGAGGAGAGTGTGAGTGTTGACCGACTTAGTGCGTTGGTCATAACGCTCCGAGAGCGGTACTTTGAAGCTCTAAAGACTGATACTTGGTACGATCCGATGGACGACGAGTCATCGGTTGAGAAGGGTGGAATTAACTCCTTAACCCAGGCGGAACAAGAGTTCGTTCGCGAATATCTTCAACACCTTCGAGAACTGACGAAGCCCAAAGGGGCTCATGCCACAGACACGCCCCATGATACTATCGTTGAGTACGAGGCGTCACGCGGCAAACATGCAGTCCAACTTGTTCGCGAGAAGGGTCGTCGCGCCCTGCAACTGAACGGAGAGGGTGTTCCTCAAGAACAGTAAATTGACTTTCTATCATGTTTATGCTATGATACTTACATATGGCAATAAACACAAACAATATAGTTATGATTGATAAACGATTTGACCAAGAACCAAGTTTTAGTCCTATCGGTAGTGCGGATCGCAAGTTCCATGATCGAGAAGATGCTCACAATACACTTGGGAGTGCCCAAGAAACATTTGCTCAACTACAACAACAGCGCGTTCAGCGTGGAATGGGTACGGCCGCACTTGGTGAAGGAAAACACGTCAAACTCATTCAGGCATCTGAACAGTTTGCTATTCCTGTCCGTACGCGAACCACTCCTCCTAAGCACCGTGCAGACGGAGAGCTGTAACAATGCCCGAACCACTCAACGACCGTACAAGCTATGAATTAGATGGTTTAGATAGTGAGATACAACCGCTTGCGGATGTTGTTGGACCCGAACCTGTTGATATAGTAGCGACCGAAGAATTTAATGAGCCTAAAAGCGAGGCTTTTATGAAAGCTCGTAAAATTATTGAAGACGGTATCGCCAAGTCTACTAAGGGTGGCTACCGTGTGCTTAAAGTTGAGTTCTTCGTTGAAGATAAAACACAACCCCGTGGGGAACGGCTAGTGACGATGTCGCTTGCACAGTTCCTCGGTGGTAATAGTCTTCATAAGATTGTCTCAAATGAAGATCACGCTGAGCTTTTTGCGCAGTATGGTGAAAAAGCTTCACAGTTCTCTGAAGAACGTACCCAAAAAGGGCTTGGTGACGCCGCGTTAAGCGATTCACGCCCCACCTATCGTTCTGGAGCGCGAGAATACAAAGACTTCCAAAGCGCCGCCGCAGGCGACGATACACTCGAAGATTAGTTATTATTGAGAGTATTAAAACTCCCGTATAGAGCGGGAGCTTTTTGTTAGTGCTAAAATAAGTACATGCAAGAAAAAACACCCACTCCTCAAGTAACCCCGAGTAAAGATTACGCAACAACTTCTATGGTATTAGGTCTCGTTGCACTCGTTTTCATAATTGTTGGAATTATCCCGGCGATCATAGCAATTATCTTTGCGATTATCAGTTTAAGACGCAAGACGCCGCGCCGTCCACAGGCGATCGTCGGTCTTATCACCGGTATATTGGCTATTATTTGGAGCATCGGTGCCTTCTCATTGTTGAACTATGTTATTTCGACAAATCCATTTGAAGGATTGTTAGCAAATGGCGGTAGCTCTCGAAGAGAACAAGTTGAAGCTCGAATTGCAGCTAAGAAAGACTTTGCAGTAGGCGAAACTGCCCGAATGGGAGTCTTTGATCTCAAGGTAACAAGTGTTGAACGTAATCATATCGCAACGCAAGATGAGGTGTTGCAGTTTGAAAAAGATCTTCCGAAAGAAGAATTCCTTGGTAAAGAGAGTGTTCCGATTGGCGAAAACGTAGCCGAATATGTGATCGTAAAGGGAACCGTTGTTGGTAACGGTAATGTTCCGCTCGGGGATCATGATGCCGATATGCGCCACATGATGCTCAACAATGTCGAAGCTATCTACTCAGAGGGTGGCTATGGTAAATATGCCAAAACTGGATCTTCAGACCCTGTAGAGTTTCTTCATATATACCGCATCCGCAAGGGAAGTGAGACATTAACGCTACAAAAATCTGTGAGCATTTGGAAGGCTGTCAGTAATATTGTTGGCACAGAAGGCATGCCTCGAGAAGAACTTACTTATACACTTCGTCTGAACTAGTAGGGGTGGCTGTTTTTAATATAGCTTCGCTAAAGTTTCTGTAAACTGTAGATTTAGGCTCATCAGCATCAAGTTCGATAACATCCATTACTTCAGCAATCTGTGCTTTTATGGTCCCGTAGTACTCCATGAAGCTTTCGTAGCGTTGACGATAATAACTAGCAGTATCTTGGTTTCCGGCGAGTCCTTCGCCGCTACGGAGACCTCTGCTTTCCATTCTCTCGATACTAACTGTTTGACTCACTTCTAAACAGATTGCTCCTCTTAGGCGTACTCTTTCTACCTGGGCTCGGTGCAAAAGCGCATCGAGTTCGCTTTTGCGTTGCGGAAATCCATCGAACAGATAAATAGAACCGGTTTCGTCTAGGTTGACCGCATCAAGCATGACATCCGCAGACATATATCCGGGCATCAATATTTTTTGTTTGGCTAAGTCTTTCATCTGATCAACATAGCGGGACTCTACGTGTCCGGCTAGTATTGAACGTATTGTATCTCCGGCAGAAATGTGACGAGCGTCATTATTCTCCAGTGCAAATTGTTGAGACATAGTTCCTTTACCTGCTCCAGGCGCTCCGTGGACAATGACGATATCTCGAGGCTCGGATCGGTGAAGGTTTTCCATCGTTGAATAATATAATATATTACATTTATTTTCAACTATATGACATGGCTATCTATAAAAGTTGATGGGCAGAGAGCTATTACGTGTTAACTTGCTTGTCTATTTTATGCGCAAGTTTTGCATACTTCGCATAAATTCGCTCGTACTCAGAGTTTGACTGACTCAGTTGTTCTATCGATGCAAATGTAATTTCATCGCCATCATCGCCTGCGGAAAATAGTGAATTCTCAGGCCAGACTGCGTAAACGATACGCATTTGCCAGATGTTGATAGTATCAACATATGTTGGATCTTCAGTGGCCAATACTTGAAAACTGAAATTACCGGTTAAATTTACCTCTTCCGTAAGCTCGCGCCTGATTGCATCTTCAGCTGTTTCGCCGTGATCCATTCCACCACCTGGTATGTCCCAGGCTTCTCTCCCAGACTCCTTTACGAGAAGAACTTCGTTTTTGTCGTTAAATACTAACGCCTTTAAAGATATTCTAAATAAGTGGTCGACTCTACCGGGTATGTCGGTGTGTTGGATAAGGCCGTGTGCATTTTCTTTCGTGTTCATGTGATAATTATACGCTGATTCCTTAAGACTTGACATTTTTACTAATAGTGTTCATATTATATTCATGAAATCTCCACTAGAAGTTCTGGATACAAGAAGCCAAAGTGCGCAGTACAAGAATGCATCAGATAGAGTCGGAATGACTGTTTATCCACGCGTTCATATGTTTCCTATAGATCTTTCTCTTATTTCTGGAATTATGAAAAATGGCAGTTTTGGGTATTCTTTGCTAGACATGCCAATTGAAATATCGGTTCGAAACAGTAGTGCACAGCGCGATTCTATTCGAATTGATGGTGCTGTGGATATTGAAAATCTTGATTTAAAAGTTGATTTTAATAAACTCCGTTCTTACATAAAGACAAACGATTACTACGATGTAACCGTTTCGATGAATAGTTTTTTGCGTGAACACACCGGTTTGGGTATGTCGACTCAAATACTGGGTGGAATATATTTATGTTCTGCTCAGTCATCAGGGCATGATCTTAAGATTAAGGATATCTACAACTTAGGGCTAGGACACCATTCCGCGCTTGGGCTAAATTTACTTTTTAACCCTGGAATGATTTTTGAGGTTGGCACTGCTATATCTAAAAAAGGCGAAGGGATCATCGCAAATCCTGGAGTGAGCAGTGAGTATGAGTCTGTTGCGAACACTGTATATAAAGTAAATCAATTTCCGTTCTATTCAGTCGTCGCTATTCCTAAGAAGGAATCTTCAGTCACTGATCAGTATGGGGATGATTTTTTTAATGACACACTCCCTACTAAAAATGATGATGCGTATCGTGCTGTGTATGCTATTTTCGAAGCAATGATACCGGCAATTGTCGAATCGAACTACGATCTTTTTATTGAGTCACTAGAACAAACTGTCGGTCTAGGTATTAAGCGAGTTGAAGAAGAATATCAAACAAGTCAAACAAAAGAAGTACTGAGCGAGATGCGAAAAATATTTGGTTTTTCGGCAGTGAGTTCATTGGGTCCAACTCTTTATGCGTTTTCAGAACATGACCCACAATACCAACTGGGTAAATTCAAGAATCAGAATTATGATTATCTTGTATATGAACCATTTGGGAAAATGAAACAGACAAATAATGATAAAGCGATATTGATTGCCGGGTTTGCTGCGATGGGAAAGACGACATTTGCAAAAAATAATCCAGATATTGCCCTTGATATTGAGTCAATTCATTACGAGCGTCAGTATGTTCATCAGGATCCTGATGACGAAATTGCAAAGAACGATAAAAATTGGACGAAAAACCCAGACTACCCGGCTAATTACATACGTGCAGTCGTGGAAAATATGGAAAAATATAAAGTAATTTTTTTGACGCTCGCACAACCCGTACTTGGTGAGCTTGATAAACTAGGTATTGAATATAGCATCCTGTACCCCGGTTCAAATCGCAAACAGCAAATACTGACAGATGCGAAACATCGCGGTAATGACGAGGATTTTGTCGCATTTTTGGACGGACTGCTTTCGACGCCAGATCATCGCATTGAATTCGAAGGATTCAATCATAGTAAGTTTGAAATCATAGACGATGATACTTATATGGAACACTATTTAAAAGAAAAGTATAATCTTTAGAGATTATCTGTTCTCGATTTCGTTCAACGTAGCTAATAGGTGATCGCTATCTCGCCATTTAAGTAAACGAAAAGCCGCTGAAGACAAAGGTACTTCTGGGAAGTGCTCCCATCCAAAAAGTATGTGCTCCCATTTCGCAACATTCTCTCCGTTTGGGCCTTTGTGTGGATCTGGCCTGTCATCGATCAAGGCGATAGCATCATATTTCCACTTATCTCTATCTATAATGGCATCCTCAACGACTCTCGCGCCAAACTCTGGTACCATGATTCGATCAAGCCATTTAATTTTTCCTTCAATTGAATTGGGGTTGCTCAGTAATGGGGCAGATGCAACTCTTGGGCTATATCCGGCATCGATCATGGCCTGCCAACCTTCGAAAAGTCCTGTCATTGGTTCAAGTTCTTCAAAAAAACCGGGTGTATTGTAGGTAGACTCGATTATTGACTGTAGGTGAAGCGGGTAGTCTTTTGCTACAAAAAAATCAGCCCTATTTACGATGAGTGTAGGTGGTATATTGGCGAGTGCTCCGCTATCAAAATTAGCCATTACCCCGTCCATATCAACGAGGACTGTCGGTTTTTCTGTATCCATGCCTCACAGTGTATCAAAAGATCAAGTGCTTACAAAAAGAAAACACCCCGGAGGGCATTCTGAATGTTCATGGTGGGGCTGGATGGAATCGAACCATCTACCAAGTGGTTATGAGCCGCCTGCTCTAACCGATGAGCTACAGCCCCGTAGAGGATATTATAGCCTAGTTACCACTGCTGAGCTATAATAGGGAAAACATCATGCAAAAAATAAACATTCGAAAACTAGTCTACGCACTTCGCCACCGTTTCTTGACGCTTAATAACGTCGTTATTGCTGTGGCGTTTTTGATTGCTTTTAGTTGGGTGTGGGGATCTTTGGGGATGATGCAACGTAATTATAGTCTGCAAAAAGAAGTTGACTTTAAGAAGCGCCAGCTAGAGCTGACTGAGCTTGAACGTGACAATCTTGCGCTGCAGAAACGTTATTTCCAAACGACTGAATATCAGGAGCTTGCTGCACGCGAAAATCTCTACCTTGTTCGTTCGGGCGAAAACGTATTAGTGCTGCCACCAAACAGCCAGGGAGCAAAAGATGCCGATAAGCCGGCAGCTACTGCGGCTGTTGCCGATGTGACACGAGTCGGGAACCTCGAGCAATGGGTAAACTTCTTATTTGGCGGATACAGTAAGAGTATTTCAAAAGATTAATCGCGACGATGAATATCTTTATAGCGATTATTACTCTTTGTCTCGCTGCGCTAAGCTATGGATTGTACTTTCGTGACGTCTTTAGAGGTCACACTAGGCCGCATGGAGTAACCTGGGCGATATGGGCAGGATTGAACGGATTCATCTTTGTACAGCAGCTCGTGAACGGCGCAGGGCCAGGGGCGTGGGTAACCGGTATCGCGGCCATTGCCAATCTTTGTATATTTATCCTTTCCTTTCGCTATGGTGAACGGAACATTACGCGGTTCGATTGGCTCTGTCTAGGGCTTGTTGGTGTCGCGTTCTCTTATTGGGTATTCACTGCGGATATTACCGGCACTATTATCTCTGCAGTCGTTATTTTTATTCTTGGATTATTGCCCACAATCCGTAAATCATATCGACATGCTAGTGAAGAGACGGCGACAACCTTTGCATTAAATGGGATAAAGTTCTTGTTAGCATTCTTTGCACTCGATGTTGTGAGCTTTGTTACCGGCGTGTATCCACTCACTCTGTTCGTCGCTAATCTTGGGTTTGCTGTCTACCTTGTGTTCTTGCGGAAATTTGTCAAACAGACGAAGCGTACAAAGCGTCGAGCATAGGGACATCCTCTCCTCATTGTTTATAATGAAAACATGGATGTTGTTGAGTTTATCAAATCTTTTCCCCTGAGAGATTTTTCAAAAGGCGAAATATTACTGAGTGCTGATGAGGAGGTAGATAAGATTCTTGTCATACGTGAGGGGATAGTGAAAGTCAGCTCGCTTGACGATCAAGGGAATGAACGATTACTTTGGATCGCTGGTCGCTACGATATTGTGCCAACGGAAGGCTTGTTTGATCGAGTAACGACAACTGATTACTTCTATACTGCATACTGTGATGGGTCTGCATATGTAGTAAGTAGAGATGAGTTTCTCGAAAAATCAGCACAACACGCTGATATCATGTTTCAGGTTGCAAGAGGCCTGAGCGAGCATCATGATGACCTGCTGAATCGACTGAATAGTGTCGAACAGCCAAACCTTCGTCGCAAGATTCTATTTATGCTTCATGCACTGTGTGTAAAGTTTTCGGGAGCTGATAGTGTAAAATTGCACGAAATTGGCCTAAACCTAACTCATCAAGATATCGCTGATATGGTCCATGCGACGAGAGAAGCTACTTCTATTGAAATGAAGAAATTGCTCGATGAAAAGTTAGTAAAATATACCCGCACCTCATTTACCGTACAGGCAAAGAAGATTGCCGAAGAAATAGAAACACCCGCCTAAGCGGGTGCATCGTGTATCAAAGGCTTAATTATTCATCAAAGCTGAATTTGATACCAAAGTTTGTTGTTTCGTCACCATCGGTGCTAGTCGCATCAACATGAGTTCCAACATTCTCTAGGCCATCTTCAGTTTTCACTCCGAGCCCAAGGGTATTAGACTCGTCGCCATCTTGACTGGACGCGTTCGCGTCAACATTGAGGTTCTCTAAGTCATCTGTTGATTCAACACCAAGTCCAACTGACTGCGATTCATCACCGTCGGTATTTTGAATGGCTGTGCCAACACCTAGGTTTTCAAGTCTATCTTCACTTGCTACACGGATACCGGCTGAACTTGATTCATCACCGTCCTGAGTACTCAAACCCGTGCCAAGGTTGAGATTGTCAAACCCTAATGCACCAGTTGCAGGCGCAAACGCCAATGCTGCAACCATCGCGATAGTAGCGGCGCTACCGATAACAATTGTTTTCATACTAATTTTTTTCGATTGTTCTGCTACTGTTGAGTTATTTAATACACTCATGATAGCTCCTTTCGATTAAATGCTATATGGGAAATTTTTGCGTTTCCCATGTGTATTAGTATAAAAATAATCGAAGAATTGTTCTGTAAGCTAGATTACTGAAGAATGAGTAAGGTTTTGGTAGTCATCTGTAGTTTAAACGATACAGCGCAGTATTTGTTTTTCAATAGTGATACGAACGTCGGTATTTTTATCGAGTGATAAGATTTCGCCATCGACTTGAACGAGTGTTGGATTGACGGTTTTGAGTGTATAAGTATCCACCTGATGATCTTCTTTAGCGGCAATGATAGAGGTCCTAAATAGTTGTACGATAAGTTTGAGTTTGCTTCTTGATCGGAAAATAGTCACCTCGAATTTACCATCGTTTACCGATGAGGGTTGAGAAATCTTTAGGACTTTCGACATTCTATCAACATTGCTAAAGACAATACTGTCGTACGATCGGATTTTGTTTTTGATGTTCAGCTTTACTGATTTAAGGGTAAGTAACGATTTGGCAACGATCCATACTTGATTGAAAATGTTGAGTTTATTCTTGTTGAGCTCTTTACCGACGATAGGGGTGAGGCCGAATCCAATATATGAGTGCCCGTACCGTTCGATCGGTTTGCCTTTTGAGGTGCCGCTTATTTTCAGCAGGTCTATTTTAGTTTGTTCACCGCGAACGATCAGATCGACAAGATCATCACTATGAAGGTTGTGATAGTGGTCGTTTGCATTTCCGGCCGGCAATAATCCAGTTGTTGGAGTGTGGCCTTTGTGTTGGGCTTTCATCGCACCATTTACGACCTCATGGTAGCCACCGTCACCACTGGAAGAGATAATTAAAGGATTCTTGGACGCTGTCGCGAGCGTGTAGGCAAGTTCCTCGCCATGCCCTGGGTGTCGAGTAGGAGTGAGGTCAACTTTTTGAGAAGGAAGGCGTTTGGTGAGGGCTGATTTAAATGCCTTGGCAAGCGCATGGCTTGAGCCGGTGCTGTTAGGGTTGTAGAGAATCGTTATTGAAGTGTATTTCACCCTTAAAGTATACTAGACAATATGATTCAAGACATATTACTGGCTATTTGGTTTCTCCTTCCGGCGGCGGTTGCAAATGCAGCACCTGTGTTCAGTGCAAAAATCCCTGCGTTAAAAAAGTTTGATGCGCCAATGGATGGCGGTAAATCGTACAAGGGGAATAGAATATTTGGTCCTCACAAAACATGGCGGGGATTAATGAGCGGTATTATTGTCGCAACAATTATTTTATGGGTACAGCAGTTATTGGTTGTGAATACTGATTGGTTTGATTTCTTTACGAGCAGTGTTGATTACGCTGCGCTCCCAGTATTGCTACTTGGTCCACTGTTTGCGATTGGGGCACTTGGTGGTGATGCGATTGAAAGCTTTTTCAAACGCGCAAAAGGGATTAAATCAGGTGGTGCATGGGTGCCATTCGATCAACTAGACTACATTATCGGAAGTGTACTGATCAGTTTATTTTTTGTCATCCTTACGCCTTTGCAGTATGTATGGATCTTCGTTGTTTGGTTTGCGATGCACATTATCTCAAGTTACATCGGCTACCGACTGGGGCTTAAGAAAGATCCAATTTAGTCACGGCCAGTGGTATATTGCCAGAGTGCAATTAGACCAAGTGCGGTTGAAATAATCACCACCGCATAGACAAGCAGGGCGAGGGGATGAGGCCAACTAAGTTCGAGGGCTCTTGTCACGAGCAGTCCGACGATACCCACCCAAGCGCTCGCCATACTGAGTTTCCCTGTTCGCGTCGGATGTACGCGGATATTTTTTGTTCGTTTGTAAAAGATGACAAGGGGAATGACAACTTGTGGAATGAGGAGTAGAACGATCAGCCACCAATAGGTGATACCTGCAACGAATAATGTAATGATTGTGAGAAGAGTGCCGATCTTATCGATAGAGGCATCAACGGTTTCGCCAAGTGGACTTTTGGTGCCCGTAGACTGAGCAACAGCCCCGTCGACAACATCAAGGAGTCGACCGATAGCGAGTGCGATGAGGCCAATCCAAAACTGTTGATTAAGGAGCGCAACGAGTCCGTAAATAACGATGCCGAAGCCAACAATACTAATCAGGTTAGGGGGAGTAATAATACCATTAGTTGCGTGAGCGATGCGTTGAACCGCTGTTCTGTCAGCGGGTTTGATTGTTTCCCAGTCGGGTGTGCCGGTTGTGCGGTGTAAATTCATAGTTTCATTATATCGTTTAAAACAATAATTTGTTTGACCCCATACTGCTCATGCTCCATAATCGTACACAATGATTCAGCGAATGTGGCATAACGAGCAGCAAAAAGGCAATCGTACTCAGCGGGCAGGGTTTACGATTGTCGAATTGTTAATTGTGATTGTTGTCATCGGTATATTGGCGGCAGTTGCGCTCGTTTCCTATACCGGTATTAAGAACCGGTCGGTTGAGGCCTCACTCAAAGCTGATTTGCAGTCGATCGTCAAACAACTAGAACTCGCAAACGTAGATAATCCATCATATCTTTCTAGTGTTGCCGCGGATGGTGGAACGCTAAAAAAGAGTCAAGGCACTACAATTCAATATAGCTATACTTCAAATACAAATTACTGTATTACTGCGACGACAAGCCAGAGTGACTCACTTGTCTATAACTACCTCAGTACGAGAGGAAACATAGAGGCGGGTGCATGCGCCGGACACACTGGATCAGTTCCAAGTCTTCCGCCAAACGGCGGAGTGGTCACTACTCGGGCAACGGGACTGAGTAATCCAAACGATGTTGCAATAGATTCTGCAGGCAATGTATTTGTAGCCGATCTTTATAACAACCGAATTGCAAAAGTTACCCCCGCGGGAGTCGTCAGTGCATTTACAACAGGCATCAATTATCCGCAAAGTCTTGCCTTTGATTCTTCGGGTAATCTCTTCGTTGCAGAATATGGTAGTAATCGTATTCTGAAAGTAACATCCGCCGGTGTCGCGAGCCCATTCGCAGGGAGTGGTTCTAACGGTTCGGCTGATGGACTGGGCACTGCTGCAACTTTCTCTGCCGTACGAGGATTGACGGTTGATAGTGCAAATAACGTGTATGTCGCTGATACCTATAATAATAAGATTCGTAAGATCACACCAGCAGGCCAGGTGACAACGTATGCGACGATGTCGAGCAATCCTTATGCTGTCGCTATGGCTCCAAACGGAACGTTATACGTAGCCGAATATGATACTCATCGCATTAGTAAGGTAACGACAACTGGAGTTGTGTCAGTATTTGCTGGGTCTGGTACGTCTGGATCGACGGATGGCACCGGTACGGCCGCGCAATTTAATAACCCGAATGGTATTACTGTTGATGCGGCAGGAACTATATATGTTGCGGATTATAGTAATCATCTTATACGCAAAATAACGTCTGCAGGGCAGGTTACTACGATTGCCGGATTAGCGCTTACCTCAGGATTGGTTAATGGTACCGGTTCGGCTGCAAGATTCAATATTCCGAGTGGGATTGAAATAGACAGTAGTGGTGTATTGTATGTATCCGAGCGGGGGAATCATACGGTTCGAAGGATTCAATAAAAATAACCTCGCGAGAGGTTATTTTTCGGCAATAAGGGCAAAACGATCAAGCCGTTCGGCGTTTTTGTGCTCCATATCCATGCTGACCATTTGGTTGAGGTCTTCGCTGTTTAAGAATTTAATCTTTTCAGTCAACAGCGTTGTGCCGTCGGATTGTTCGTTGAAGAGGGCAGTGCCAATATAGACGTGCCCAGGTTGAGGCTCTAGTACAAAGGTCGAAACAATTTTAGCTGGACGTTCTACCTCTTGATAAATACCACTCCAGGCATAGGATGAATTGTCGGGTTGTGTCTGCATATAGCGCCATGAGCCACCTTCTTGGACATTCTGCAATTCAACAGTAGTAGTGATTGATGGATCTCCCCACCACTGCGGTACTAACGAAGGGTCGGTGTAGGCTTTAAAGAGTTTTGCGGCACTGGCGTGTATGGCACGTTCGGTGACGACTTCGAGAGCTTCAGGATTGATAGTAAAGTTACTTCCTTGCATTTACGAACTATAGTCCTTAGTTTAAGGGGAGTCAATGACGGTAATGCTTTGAAGGGGTTATAAATGCTAGTTCTGTTTTATAAAAAAGAACCTCGCGAGAGGTTCTTTGATAATTTTGGTTGCGGGGGCAGGATTTGAACCTGCGACCTTGTGGTTATGAGCCACACGAGCTGACCGGACTGCTCCACCCCGCGATGCAGGTCTCATATTAACAGATGAAGGGGAGTTTTACAACCCACTTGGTGGCCGGAAAAAGGGGATGAATAGGGAAGTGTCCCCTATCATCACTCCCCTGCCGGTTTTAGCTTAATTTGCTGGCCGCGACTCGGATTGCTTCAGCCCAGCTAAGGAAGGCGTGGGGAGTATCGGCAATTTGGGCAGCGGTTAGGCCATGTTTTACAGCAAGTCCAATTTCGTGAATCATTTCAGCGGCGTGAGGGGCGACAATGGTGCCTCCCAAAACAACACCTTTTTTATCAGTGATAATCTTGACGAATCCATCGCGGAAATCAGATGTGTTACTTCGAGCAATGATATTGAGCGGTGCGACTGCTTTATTGATAGATAGGTCGCGTTTGCGGCAGTCATCTTCCGATAGTCCAACATGGGCGATTTCTGGGTTGGTAAAGATAACGCCAGGGGTCGCTGTGTAGTTAGGGACAATTTTATTTTTAGCGAATAGGTTGTGAGCAGCGATACGGCTTTCGAGGAGTGCGGTGTGAGTGTGGCTGTCGCGGCCAAGGACGTCACCGGCAGCGTAGATATGCTTGCTGCTAGTTTGCAGGTTGTCGTTTACTTCGATTCCTTTTGGCGTGTATTTTACCGATGCATTCTCAAGTCCAAGGTCAAGGTTAGGGGTGCGCCCGGCGGCAACAAGAATTTCGTCGGCTTTGACATATTTATCAACGCCACCACGAGAGATGAGGACCTTCTTGCTCAGGCCGTCTTTTTCGACGGATAAGACGCGTGAATGGGTGAGGACAGTGACGCCTTTTTGTTCGGTAAGAATTCGCTCCATCAACTCCCCTGCTTCACTATCTTGACGCGGGAGGAGGCGAGACGCTTGTTCGGCAATATAAACCTTAGTCCCGAAGGTAGCCATTAGTTGGGCAATCTCAACAGCGTGAGAGCCACCACCGATAATGAATAAACTCTTTGGTGGACGAATAGCTTCGAGGATAGTTCGCGGCGTAAAGTATGGCAAGTCGGCAAGTCCTTGGACTTTGGGCAGTGCCCAACTCGAGCCAGTGGCGATTAAGAAGTTAGTGGCAGACAGGTGACGACGGTTAACGCTAATTTCATAAGGCGATAGGAAATGGGCGGTCGCGTTAAAAGCGCTGATGCCGTGACTTTCGTAGAATTTGCGGTTGCCGGCAGTACCTGTTCGTTTGACAGCGAGGTCTTTCCAGGCACGGATTGAAGGGTAGTTATAGCCAAGAGTTGAGACGCGAAGACCAAATTTGTCACCGTGACGAGCTTCGTCAAACAGGCGAGCAACGTGCAGTAACGCCTTGGTTGGAATGTCGCTCCAGTTAGGTGAGTCGCCGCCAAAAGTATCGGCTTCGATAATAGCAACGCGCTTCCCTGCTCGCGCGGCAATTGTTGCGGCAGCGCTTCCGCCGGCACCGCTTCCGATGACGATAAGGTCGTAGTCAAATTTGTGTGTTTGTTGGGGCATTGTAATCGTTCTCCTACAGGGTTATCCGGTGTTGTTCATATAAATACGCTGCGTCGGGATGGTGGTTCTTTAGGTGACGGACGGCAACTCGGCGAAGGTCGTGACTGGTAACTTCTGGTCGGGTCTTTAGCCAGTCGATAACTTCTTCAGTGACTTTTCGGGCAATAGATTCGGCGTGTCCTTGGGCGGTTTGAGCACTGAGGCAAGCGGCAAGAATGCTGTCATGAAGTTTTTTGCGATCAAACGATTCAGTCTCTCGTCGACCGTTACGCTTCACGATGTCGATAGACCCACCCTGATCCATTAGAGAGCTCCCGTAACATCAGTAAGAATTTTACAGACGTAGACGAAAAATCCGAGAATGATGAGTGCGCCACCGGCTGCAAATTGCAGGAAGTGTTTGTTGGCTTCGCGCCATTTCTGAATCTCGCTCAGTTTGTGACCGCTGCCGATCAGTACCCAGACGCTGAAAAGAGTCAGTAGGGAAATGACCGAGTAAATTGCGATACCGATAAGCTGCCACATACCCGGTAGTTGGACAAGGACAAGGGCGGTGATAATCATCGGTGCGGCAATAAACAAGAACTCACTGAGGACGCTGGTCAGGCCCAGGCTGAATGCTTCGGCGCTGTGTTTTGTTGCTTTGCTGCGTTCACTCAGGTGACGAGCCATAGAGCGGGGAATCCAAAGAGTGGTTCCGCGATCCTTGCGGTAATAAAAGAACCAGACGGCGAGGCCGACACCAACCAGGAGTCCGCAGGTAATTGCCCAAATCAGTTGGGGGGTCTCATGACCAAATAGGTGAAGGACGACAAGTGAAATAAACGATAGGGCAAGCAGCGTCATCACCCCTACCCCACTCACAAATCCAAAAGTCAGGCGTAATACTTTAGCCTGTGAATGTTTGGCACCAATTGCGTGACCACTAAGGAGGGTCAGGACACTCACGCTCAGTTGAAAACTGGCATGAATGAGCGCCGCAAGCGTGACAATGGCGAGAGACGAGGGGATGTCCATATGTTTATTTTTTATTTCCTCTAAACTGTTTATACCATAAGCGTGACCCCTTAGTCAAAGAATATGACACAAGAGTATTGACTTATCATCACGTTTGTGCTTAAATAGATACATCAAACAATAAAAACAAAAAAGGGCAACAACCAACATGGAAACAACACAAAGCGGCGTCGAACAAGTCACAATGAGCGAAGTACTCGAACTTGCGACTTGGGATCGTCCGCGAAGCAGCGAAGAGCTCTTAAGCTTTATAGCTATTCGTGAAGCGCGTCTTGCTGAGAAATAATCCACATCCGATAGGGGAGATCCATTTACCGACAGTCCGACAAAAATAGAGCAGTCTCCCCTGCCCTATTTTTTATATGTATTTAATTTCGGGGAATAATAAAAGACTTCGGATAAGGAAGTCTTTTATTGATGTAATCATTTTGGTAGCACTCAATAGGCCTACTTGGAACACAATCAAGCTCGAACTGATTGAGATGCACAAGATTGTCAAGAAAGCCGGCGAGTTAGAAACGTCGGTACTACTAAGCGACTAGCTAGGAACCGTTGTAGGAATAGTGAAGAAATGATATAAATGAGTTATTCATGACAAGCAGAAATCAAACTGGTAGTTTACTCGTAGTTGTAATCGTGGCTCTTGCGGTATTAATCGTTGGTACAGTCGGGTATTTTGCATGGGGGAAATTTAACCCTTCAAATAACTCACAACCCGACACCAGTAAAACACCTGACGATAAATCACCTACCCCAGAGCCTGATCCGCAAAATGATGACGGCTATATCGTGCTTAAGGACTGGGGAATTCGATTTAAAAAAGTAGATGCCTTGAACACAACAACTGTTAAGTATAGTGTTGATGGCGATACTTATGCCTTCACTACTGCACGTATTGAGGCTCTTGGTGGGGAATGTACAAAAGAGCCATACAATGTGACAGTTAGTCTTATTCGTACGACTGATCCAAACCCTGGTCCAATGAACCGTCTCAATGAACAACCAATCAATGGTTACTACTATATGACTTACGGGCCGCCTGCATCTTGTAGTAGCTTTGATGGCAATGGGCAAATGAAAGAAGCTGATCAAATTGAAAATGATGATCGTGCTTCGCTTAAAGAAATGCTCGCAACAATATCGCCTGCATCATAATTTCCTGACTGTAAGAAGTATTCTTTTCTTAACGCTCATGCTTGCAACTTATACTTCAAATATCCTTAAATAACACTATCCTCTTTGTTTGGTGTAGAAATTTCGGCTTTTGAATGCCGAGTTTCCTGCACCGAGCAGGCCCCATACAACTGGGAACCCGAAGGGGATGTACATGAACAAGAAGACTCGAGGCAGTCGCTTCGCTGCCTTGCTGACGGTAATCGCTTTGGTCTTCGGATCGTTCATCGCGACATCGCCTGCTCAGGCTGCGACCGGTAGCTTGGTAGCACCGTTTGATCAAGGCCAGACCTGGTATATATGTCAGGGCTACAATCAACCCAACGTCACTCATCACGACGGTCAATCTGCCAAGTCAAGATATGGATTAGACTTGGTCGCAGGATCTGGCTGTAACACTACGGCGAGTACAGGACTGAACGTGCGCGCTCCTATGGCGGGAACTGTGAGCTGGAGTTCTTCGTCGGGGTCGTTGTGTATTAACACTACGGATGGCCGCAGTATCACGTTGACTCACATCAGCGCGTCTGTAACGAGTGGATCAGTGAGCGCCGGTCAAGTAGTTGGTACTGTTGCTGGACCGTCAGCGAGCAGCCCGCCATATAATGGTGGTGTAGCTCATATCCATCTTCAGATGTGGTCTTCACCTGGATGCTGGGGTACGGGTAACGGTGGTATTCCTTTTGACGATGCACATGGCGCTCGAATCTGCGGAGCGCCAAATCTGTATTCTGGCGGGCCATGGGGTGGGAACGGTGAATGGAGTGGTACGTCTTTCTCCAACGATAATTGCACTGGCACAGTATCTCCTTACGTGGTGAGCGTGCCGAAGTCAGTTGCCTACATGATTGGCTCTGCGCAGTATATCGATGTGTATGCCGTAGCGAGCGATCATCAGATCTATCGCAAGAACTGGAACGGGTGGACGTGGAATGCGCCAGTGGCGATTGGTGGCGCCTTCGAGCGTGATCCGTCAGTCGTGACGTATACGGTCGGCGGGACGACCTACGTGGATGTGTTTGCACTTTCAAGTAATAGCAACATCTATCGTCGAACCTTAAACGCAACTACAGACACATGGACAACTCCCGGGTTCGTTCCTATTGGTTGCTGTTTCTGGTCGGATCCGTCGGCAGTCGTCGCCTACACGTCCGGAGGCACGGTTTACGTTGATGTGTACGCTACAGCCAGTAACGGACACATGTACAACAGGGTCTGGAACGCTACGACCGGCGCTTGGACAACGCCCGGTTTCGACGATCGGGGATGTTGCTTCACGAATCGCGCGCCAACAGTTGTGTCGTACATTGTCGGCTCCGCGACCTATGTCGATGTCTATACCCTCGCGAGCAACGGCAATATTTACCGAACGCAATGGAACGGAAGTGGGTGGAGCAGTCCGACGGCTCTTGGCTGTTGTTTCGTGTCTGATCCAACGGTTGTTGCCTATGCAGTGGGCAGCACGTCGTACGTTGATGTGTATGCACTAGGAAGTGGTGGAAATATTTACCGCAACACCTGGAACGGAAGTGGATGGAGCCAAGGTTGGGGGTGGGGACCTGGTGATATCGGCTGTTGTTTTTGGTCTAAACCATCGGCGGTAACATACATGGTTGGCAGTACGGCATACGTCGACGTATATGCTACCGCCAGTAACGGCTACATGTATCGCAACACCTGGAACGGAAGTGGGTGGAGCTATGGATCGAGCTGGACAAGCGGAAGCCTAGGTTGTTGTTTTACGACAAATGCCCCAACGCCAGTGACGTACATAGTGGGCTCGACACCGTACATAGATCTGTATTCCGTGGCTAGCAACACAATCCTGTACCGAAGATTCTGGGATGGGAGTACGTGGAGCGGTAGCGGATTCGGTTATTTGGAATGCTGTTTCGATCATCTGTCATGAGATCGTAACTGCAAGCCAATAAGGCACCCTCTGAAATATGGGAGTGTAGCGCGGTCGGATAGATTTGAGTAATTACGCAGCCAGTGTAATTAACTCAGTCTGTTCGGCCGCTTTTCATTGCAAAATAAAACTCCCTTTTAAGGGAGCTTTTAATCTGGACTTGGTAGTACTCAATAGGCCTACTTGGAACACAATCAAGCTCGAACTGATTTGAAATGCATAAGATCGTTAAGAAAGCCTCTGAAGTATCAACGCCGGTTGTAATAAAGCGGCAGGCATTGAATTAGAGAGAGCGGTCGGTAGTGTGCTTGTTAAACGCTTCAACAGGTAGTCCGTTGGCGTGTGTCCAAGCTTCTACAGCACCCAAGTCATCAAGGAGTTCTTTTACGGTCTCATACGCTTCAACTTCTCGCTGAAGACCGTACTCTTTAATTAGCATTTTTAGTCTTGTTGATTCTTCCTCATTTGGCATCTGAGAAAGGTATGAGGTTAGTTCTTTGCGAGAATCAATATCCCCAACTATGTAATCTGTCATTATTTTATCGCCTCCTTAACTAACCGACTTTGATCCGGTGAAAACTTCAATTTCTGAAAGTTTATTAGAGACACTGTCGAGTAGCTTTTTAATGTTGTTTTGAGTGGTAATGTCAAAATCAGTGAACTTGAGTGTGCCGTCCATAGCCCTCACGTAGAAACTAATTGCGGTAAGTAATTTTGATAAGCTCGCTGCTTTCATATACGAGTTATTATCGGTTGCGTAAGATGCGCCAGTGTCTTCGATTACATAGCGGCGGAAGTCACCTTTAGTAAATACGTTTTCGATACCGTCATATCCGGTAAATGTCATCAAGTGCCGCTCTGATTCATCCGTTTTACCACCGTAAACGTGGTTCTCTATATAAGTTATCTCGTCTTTTCCGGCTTGATCGTCGTCAACAGCAACCAAGAAATCGATGCCCCAACCTAAGAACAGGTTGACGTAAATCCTCACGTTAGATGCGCCCGTTGCAGGTAAGAAATTCATTGGACGCTTGTCGTCCGTCAGCTGTTTAAAGGCGGAAATATAATAAAAGGCGCTTGGTTCTTCAAGGATCACGTTGTTTGTCCGTTCAATGACAGTTTGCGTGCTAATGTCGGCGCCAATCAATGAAAAGATTGGAAGAAGAGTGTCCCGGTTGGCGCGTGCAAGCTTACGAGCAGCAAACACCTGCGTCTCGCCCGAATCGCCCTCGTCGGCGCGCTGAACGGCTAAAATACGATGTAAGCCGTCCTGCTTGATCAAGTTAGGTGAGTGAGTAGTGTATACGATCTGAATATTACTCTTTGCCTTTTCGAACACCTTAAGAATATCTGCTTGGGCTTTAATGTGAAGTGATTGTCCCGGCTCGTCGATCAGAAGAATCTGTGGCTTAGCATTTGGTAGACTGGCTGCCATAATTTGCAGGAAGAAAGAGAGAAACCACTGCAGACCGCCACTTCGCTGATGAGGGTGTAGTAGCTCTTCACCATTTTTAACCCAGAATACTAGGTATGGCTTTCCGGCCTTACCTTTTTCCTCATTGGTATAATGTTTCAGCTCAACTTCGATTTGAGCCTTTGCGCCACCACCACCAATGATCTGCTCCCAGAATTCATGAAATTCTGCGGTAACGTTTTTACTAGCCGTGCGGATTTTACCACCTGATCGTCGGTGACTTTTAATGATAATGTCATCAACAGATAGGTTTGCGAGCTTTAGAAAGTTACGCGTTCCGACTAGACCGCGTGTATTCGGGCGATTGCTAGCGATTGCCGATAGATCAATGGTCGCAGGGAGATAACTAGCGTGATCTTCGAAAAGGACGAATTCAGGGATCCGTTTCATAGCTTCTGTCAGGAATTCTTGGTAAGTTAAGATGTTTCGCTCCGGTAATGGCTCCTCTTCGTCCTCTTCGACTTCCTCCTCCTCGGCGGCCGATGTTTCATCAAGAACGATAGGGGCTGGCACTGCTTGCACGGGCGCAGCTTCGGTTAGAACAGGGTTTGGAATGATTGCTTCCGGCGTCTGTGTTTCGGTAGGCTCCTCTTCAGGCTCGGCCCGCTTAACCCGCGCTTCCATTGCGATGCGCAACTCTTCTTGGACTTCCGTATCTAGATCGTTTAACAGAGTAACAAGGTCTTCGTTGTCGATACTGAGGACTGTATTATCAAGCCCGTTCCAAGTGCGTGTGATGTCGATGTGCCAGCCACTTTTTGTTAAGGCTGCTTGAAAACCTCGCGGAACTTCGTTATCACCAAAGAGCTCAAGCATCTCTTTACGTGATAATTTGAAGCGACAGCTAATTTTTGGTAGAGAATCATCGCCTCTCAGAGAGTCGTCGTCCATTTGGGGGTTGTAGAATGCAAGGAGACCGGTGAGGATGGCGCTCTTACCAGATTCATTTTGTCCGACAATAGTTGTTAGATTATCTGGAGACAGGTTTTGCCAGTCCGTATCGATGATCGAACGATAACACTGAATCCTAAAGGCTACCAACTTCATATTAGTATCCATTGTCCTCTGTTTTCAATGAAAAATCAATATCACATAATGCTTATGCTAAAAAAGCAAGTAAGGTGAAATCTACAGAGGCGGAGACTGCCTTTTATCTATTTCAATCAAGATCTCAAACAAAGAAACGAGATTGTTAATCTCATCGTCGGTCAGATTTTTGTTAATTAGTAGCCAAGTTCTTGCTTGAAGAACGCTTCAACATCGTCTCGAGAATATGACATCTCTGCGGTCGCACCACCACTACGTATAAACACTAACGAAGGGCTGTATTCTGCGAAGTCGCTATCTGGTAGCTCTTGCTCCAGACCAAGAATTCTGTCGAGTGCACTCGTTTCAGCTTTTTCTATTTCGCGACTAGTACTTTTGTAGGTTTCAAAGCTGTCTTCGTAGCTGGCAATAATTGGATCGCACCTTTCATTGAACGATGTTTCAAATTTGTCACTTACGGCTAGAACTTGTGCTCGTTGAGTATCGGACACGTTGTATGGTAGGTAAGACATAGTCACATTGAACAGGTCGTTAGAAAAAGCTTTGGTTGCTTTGCACTTGACGAACTCATCGCTTTTTCCAAGAGATGCCTTCGCTAATAAGTTCTTGTTACGAAGCTCCATTGATGCCGTACCCGGCATTGAAGCGATACCTACCGCCAAGACCAGGGCCACCGCTACTACACCTCCAATTGCCAAGAGGGTATTCTTCATCGTAAATTCCTTTCACTCGTTACATAAAAAAGGACAACCGCTTTTCGGTTGTCTACACCTAACAGGATTTTACTCGCTGTGAGCGGTTGCCCATTTTTACGAGTAAAAAACTTCCTGATAAGTGTAGACAGGTTAATTATATCACGCACACCACGCCATATATTCCGTAAAACATAAACACCATTGACTTTGAGAGTAAACTGTGGCAAACTAGAAGAGATTAGCTTACGCTAACAGATAAGAACGAGTTTGCGGAGTTAGCTTAAATGGATAAAGCAACGGCTTTGTAAGCCGGACGACCATCTAAGGTTCCAGATACGGGTTCGAATCCCGTGCTCCGTACCATAAACGAGAGACCCGCCCATTTTGGCGGGTCTCTTTGTATTTCGCAGCGAATGGGCATCGAGTTTGACAACCAAAAAAGGCCCCCAACTTGAGAGCCAATTTTGATCTAAGGTTCCAGATTTCTCCGTATTAGCCGCGTGAACGGCTATCAATACAATCAAATACTGTATTTGATAGTTATGATAACATTTCATCGCTAAGTTGTCAACTATAGGTAGCCGGAGCTCGTCCGACATTTACCCTAATCTGTCGGAGGTCTTAGTTGTTTATACAACAAGTATGGTATACCAACGGGGTATTGTCAACAAGCATAAGCATAAAGGTGTGGATAAATTCCTGCACGATCACCTCTGTAAAATGCTATATCACCGGCTCTGCCTCTATGTGCACGACCCTACCCCCCCTTGACTTCACTCATTTCTGTACTTAGTGCGTGCGCAAAAAAAATTAGATTTTTGTTACTATCAGTCTATGAATACCGATAACCAATATATGGATCTGACGACTTACAACGAGATCTATCAAGAATTGGTTTATCAGCGTAACGCGGCGATTTCGTGGTTGCAGGAACACGCATTGCTTGAAAGAAACAGACAAGTCGCGAAGACCGATGAGAAAGAATTACTGCGCCATAGCATTGCCGGCAATTATCGATCCTTGTTTGAGCGTACTGTTGAAGACCTACTTGACCGGCTATATTCTCACGATGCCGTAGAGGCTTTGTATGACTTCAGCTCGATTGAATTAGGCGAATGGTCTGATACTGAAGCGAATCACCTCGAGCGTGAGCTGAGGCAGTTACAAGTCATAATCGGTAAGCTTGAGATGAGGTATCATTTGCAGTATCGGTTCTTATTTGAATACGATGCGACAAGGGGCGTGTTGCTGATGAATGGTACTGAGGTTTTTGCTTGTGGACTTACGACGTTGCGGAATCGATTACTTACAACCTTATTCTCAAAACAGCAGATGCTTTGGAAGAACGACGACATTGAAGATTACTTTATTGAACATTTTGACTATAAGGCCGGCGATCTATCCGATAGCAATATCGCGAAGACGGCGAGGGATATTCGCACGGACGTTGCCTCAAAAGTCGCAGTTAAGAATTTTTTAATAATTGATAACAGTTCCGTAAGAATTAGCTCCGCTTACATTACGTAATTTTTCGTCGCCCAAGTTGTTTTATCGTTTTGGTATGCGCTTTCGAGCAAACCAAGTTATTAGTATCGGAGAGGCAAGAAAGTTGCTTGGCCGAGAGTCTGATGAGATGACCGATGAAGAAATTCGCCGGCTTATTGATGACTTCGACATCATAGCTCAGTATTCTTTGAAAATGGTTCAAAAAGAGAAGAGAAACATAAGTAAGAAGAGTAAATAACTGTTAATATGGTTCTAAGTATGGAAACAGTTGCATATATACGAGTATCTACTGAGGAACAAGTTCACGGCACTAGCCTCGCTATGCAGGAGAAAGCCTGTCTTGATTTTGCGAAAGCGAACGGTTGGAAATTGCGACCTGAAAATATTTTTCGCGATGCCGGTGAATCTGCGAAGTTTATGAATCGTCCTCAATTACTTAAAATGCTCGACTATTGCACCAAGAATAAAAACAAGATAGGGAAATGTATTGTCTGGAAATTGGATCGATTTGCGAGAAATGCTGACGATCATTTAACGATCCGCTCACTTCTTTATAAAAATGGTGTGAAGTTAGTCTCGGTTACTGAGCCAATCGACGACGGTCCGACTGGCCGACTTATGGAAATTATTTTATCGGGCTTCGCTGAGTTCGATAATGCGATTCGTACACTTCGCACGACTGAGGGAATGAAGAAGCGCCTCGAACAAGGTGGCTGGCCGCACGATGCGCCGGTAGGTTATCTGAAGTCTCGCACGAAGAGCGGTGTAACAAGTGTTAAGCCGGATCCGATTATGGCACCAAAGTTAATTATGCTTTTAGAATCGTTCTCGACCGGAGAATATAACATACGCCGCGCCGGTGATTTAGCGTTCGAGTTGGGGATTAGGTCAAAGAAAGGGACGAGGCGCACCGATCAGACCGTAAAGAATACTTTACAGAATCCTATATATGCCGGCTATATTCAATCAAAGTACACGAATGGCGAAAGGTTAGCGGGTTTACACAAGCCGTTAATTTCGTCAGAGACTTTTGAGAAGAATCAGCGAATTCTGAACGGAAAGCATAGGGTGAATATCCGAGTTGATGAGACTGACTATCCCCTACGTCGCGACTTCTTGAAATGTGCCTACTGTGACAACTATGTAACGGCTAGCGCGCCGCGTGGGAATGGCGGGAAGTACCCTCGCTATAGTTGTTCTCGATGCCGCACTTCGGTTATTAAAAAGCCTGTCAGCAGAAGCAGTGAAGAAGTTCATAAGGAGTTCGGTGAGATCTTGTCTAGGATTCGATACAAAGAGGGTAGACTGAAATTGTTTAAGCAAGTCGTCCTAACTCGTTGGAATGACGAGTACGAAGATGCGCTGCAAGACGTAAAACAGATCGATCATGAAATCACCAATCTCAAGACTGAACGAGCCTCGACAATCCGCAAGTTTACGACCGATCAAATAACTTTTGAAGACAAGGAAGTTGCGATTAAAGAAATCGACAAAGATATATACGACTTACAGGACAAAAAGGAAGCTGCCGACTTATTTACGGAAGAAAAGGAGAAGATTATCGATAACGCGATGCTCTTCTTGAAAGATCCTTTTGAGTTCTGGAACCGCGCACCTTTACCGGTGCAGAAGCGTGTTCAGCGTACGATTTTCCCAGAGGGACTGGTCTATGACTTCGAAAAAGGTTTTGGAACCGTCAAAATTAATGAATCATATCAGTTAATAAAGAAAATGACGGACAAGTCCGTCAAAAAATCTATTGTGGTAGCACCGACAAGGCTTGAACTTGTGACCTCGAGCTTATGAGTCTCGCGCTCTAACCAGCTGAGCTACGGTGCCGTGAACATGGTACAGAGATGATTCTATCAAAAAACCTCTTCTTTTTCTAGGGGTTAGATAGAGCTGAAGTTGACTTCACTAGAATTGCCGCCGAGGGTTCAGTACCATTTGCTTATAAGACTAAAGGAGATGGTATGAACACAATTAAAGAATTTAGAGATCCGCTACTTGATACGACCGGCGAGGTTGTCGGTTGTTATGAACGAGAGTTTTATGTCTTCTCTAATTTTTCAAGTTTTCAGGTTGAATGGCGCGGTCGGTTGTGGCCGACATCTGAGCATGCCTATCAGGCTGCGCACTTTTTTGAAACTGCTCCTGATTTTGCTGAGCGAATTCGTGAGATGCGATCGGCGCACGAGGCCTTCAAGTTCGCAAAGAGCAATACGCTTAAGGTGGTAAAAAACTGGGAAGACATTAAAATAGGAATTATGGAAGACATCTGTCGGCACAAACTGAACCAACATCCGTATGTGCGCGAACAGCTGCTTAATACTGAAGATGTGTTAATTGTTGAGGATTCACCGGTTGATAGCTTTTGGGGCTGGGGCCCAGATCGCCAAGGTCGCAATGAACTGGGAAAAGTCTGGATGAAGCTGCGGACTGAGCTACGGCGGTCACTATGAGTTACGAACCTGACGTCCACTCGGCGCAAATGGTGATTCTGCGTGAACTATTATTCGTTGATGAACTTAATTTTGGGAAACTCCGAAAAGCGACTGATCTTGAAAGCGATGCGTTTAATTTTCATTTAAAAAAATTAGTGGAAAATGAGTATGTGATAAAACATGGTCCTGGCCGGTATGGCCTGACCACAAAAGGTAAGACCTATGCCAATCGTATGGATACCGACGACAGTACCATTGAAAAGCAACCCAAGCTGTCGGTAGTGATTATTCTTGAAAATGCCGAAGGCAAACAATTGTTCCAAGAGCGTTTGAAGCAGCCGTACTTTGGTTACTGGGGGCATCCAACCGGAAAAATCCGATGGGGTGAAACGATGATCGAAACAGGTGAGCGGGAATTGCTCGAAGAAACAGGTTTGAGTGCGGATCTACGAGTCGTTGGAGTCTATCACAAACTTGATTATGACAAATCTTCAAACGAACTACGTGAAGATAAATATTTCTGTATGATTCACGGCACAAATCCGAAAGGCGACTTGATCGACGGCGAAGGCTGTCATAATGAATGGCTGACGAAAGAAGCATTTATGGCGAAAGAAAAGCGCTTCGGGGATCCCGATCAAACCAGCGATATTATTACTGCCACTCGCCCATCAATTGTCGAAACCAAAGACTACTACGAACCGACACACTATTAAGCTATAATAGAGTCATGCCACGCGATACTCACTGGCCCTCGGGCTAAGCGTCCCTCACGAACGGTCATTCATATCGCCTTCGGGTTCTCGTTAGAAACGGACAAGAACACGGGCAATACAATTCAAAACGTTTCTCTATTAATTGATTAGAGGATTTTTGAAATGAATGACGAAACTTTTTTAAACGAACAGGTTGAAGTGATTGCGGTTTTTAGTCACGGGCATCAGCCGTGTCGACCATTGAAGTTTAAGCGGGCGAATGGGCGGGAAGTCGAGATAACAAAACTCGGCTTGCGCCATCCGTTCAATTCGGGCCGTAAAACTATTCATATATTTGACGTGACCGATGGCGGAGCTGATTATCGACTCGAATTTGATAGCGAACGACTGACTTGGACGTTGACTATGGAGGCTGATCACTATGAGTGAGTTCAATCACGAGCGTCCGCTGATTATGCACATCGATCTTAATAGTTGTTTTGCAACTGTTGAACAACAAGCGCGACCGATGCTTCGCCATAAGCCTGTGGCGATAGTGAATCGCCGCACCGAAACAACGGCGATCGTAACAGCAAGCTATGAGGCAAAAGCCAAAGGTGTGAAGGTGGGGATGAAAGTCCGTGAAGCACGGACATTAGTCCCCGACCTTATTTGTCTGGAAAGCGACCCGCCAAAGTATCGCTATGTCTATCACAAGCTTCTCGATATCATGAAGGACTATTCGGCACATGTGACGATGAAGAGTATCGATGAGGGGGTGATTGATTTTCACTATGCGACGCCGCTTATGCAAGGCCGTGATCTCGTAGAAATTGGTATGGAAATCAAGCAACGATTAAAGGACGAAATCGGGGAGTATATGCGCTGTAATATTGGCATTGCAACGAATCGTTTTCTTGCAAAAACAGCAGCTGGACTACACAAACCTGATGGACTCGATGTGATCACGCCGGCGAATATTTATGAAACATTGGCAACGTTAAAGCTTACGGATTTAACGGGGATCGCGCATCGCAATGAACATCGTTTGAATAGTGTGGGGATTTACAGCGCTCTCGATTTTATTAATAGCGATACGGTAACACTGCAGAAAATCGTTTTCAAAAGTGTCGTCGGTATTTGGTGGCACAAACGATTACGTGGTTGGGAAGTTGATGACGTCGAAAGTGACGTAAAACGGGTAGGGCGACAGTATGTGCTCGAAAGCTTCAATTTGTCGCACGAAGCAATTACGCAGCGCCTCCATCATTTGTGCGAATCAGTCGGCAGTCGCATGCGATCGCAGAATAAGTCGGCAAGGGGAATATACGTCTATGCAAAAACCCGAGAGCGCGGATATTGGCACGCCAGTTCCCTATCACAACTCCCCTTTTATACCGACCAAACTATTTACGCGCAGGCACTAAGATTATTTAAAAATGCTCCCGATCAAATTAAGGAAATAGGGATACACTGCTACGAGCTTGAGTCGATGGACGATCCGCAGCTGAGTTTCTTTAATGACCAAGTTGTCCATGAGCGTCAGGTAACCGAAGCTATCGACGATATAAATAAACGATATGGTGAACGGATGATTCACTCGGCCAATACGCTCAATACTGGCGTCTATGTAAAACAAAAAATTCCATTCGGTAGCACACGGTATCTGTAGCACCTCTTTAAATAGAGGTCTACATCTGTTATACTAGCTACAAATTACCGAGACACTAAACGGAGCTTTCTTATGTCAGGACACAGCAAATGGTCAACAATCAAACGTGAAAAAGGCGCTAAAGACGCAAAACGTGGTGCAATCTTTACGCGTATTGGAAATCAAATCGCAATCGCTGCCCGCAGTGGCACTGATCCTGTAATGAACTCGGCACTTCAAATGGCAATTGAAAAAGCAAAGCAAGCCAATATGCCGGCTGCGAATATTCAACGAGCGATCGACCGCGTTGCTGACAAAAGTGCAGCTGCACTCGAAGAAGCAACCTACGAAGCTATGGGTCCAGGCGGTGTTGGCATCATCATCGAAACGGCAACTGACAACAAGAACCGCACATTCCCTGATGTACGTAATGCACTCACGAAAAACGGTGGCCGTATTGCTGATGCAGGAAGTGTTACCTTCCAGTTCACTCGCAAAGGCGTGATTGTCGTAAAGGCAATTGGCGAAGAAACATTACTTATGGTGCTTGATGCTGGTGCCGAAGATGCTGTTGAAGAAGACGAGGAAACAATTGTCTACACCGATCAAAAAGATCTCGCGAAAGTGCGAACCGCATTGATGGAAGCCGGACTTGAAATCAGTAGCGCTGAACTGCAATATGTTCCAAATACTCCTGTCACTATCGAAGACGTTGAGGTCGCCCAAAAGGTACTCAAGGTCCTCGATGCACTTGATGACCTCGACGATGTGACTAACGTTCACACAAACGCAGATATTACTGCTGACATTTAATCCTCAGCTACTGAAGTAGTTAAGATTCGATCCGTATATTTAGATACATGCTGAAGTGTATCCGTGGACTAGTCATGAGTGTGGTCGTTCTCCTAGCGAGTGCGTATGTTTCCCCGACATACGCCACTTCAGCAGACATTATGATAACGCAGATTCAAGCAGGGGGAATTGGCGCGCCCACTCAAGAACTTGTCATTATTTATAACAATTCGGGTAGTGATGTCGATATAAGCAATTGGTGCCTCAAAAATAAAAGTAACGTTACCTTCGCTTGTTTCTTTACGTTTACGCCAAATACTGCAATTGTACTCCCTGCGTATCACTATGCAACGATAGGCTCAAATGCAATGTCAGTGGCTTTCAATTACATGAATTTTTCGACGGCGTATCATTCGCTCAATCAAAGCAGTGGAAGTATTGTTGGAGGGGGCGATACGATAACACTTGTTAACGCCCAGGGCTCTGCTATTGATAGTCATTCATGGACGACCAATCTTATTGGTGGTATGGCATACGCTCGACACAAAATAGGTAACGAACCTGCTTTGTATATCGACAACGACCAAGAGGATGATTGGTTCGTTGAGCCACTGTCGTTTATTCCTGAAAGCGCAACTGAAGTATGGACTGTCGAGACAGACGTTTGTCCCAACATTGAGGGCACGCAGCTTGTCATGCCAGAAGGATTAGTAATGAATCAAACGGGTGAGTGTGTGGTGTTTGTCGGGCCACCCGATACTCCCGGTATCCCAACGGTATTGCATATTCGAATATCCGAGCTGCTACCAAATGCTGTCGGGACCGACGCGGGAAATGAATTTATTGAACTGTACAATCCAAACGATGTAGTTTTGGAGTTATCGGGATATGCCATTCAATATGGTGCAGAGTCCGAGAAGATCCTTATGCTACCACCTGGCACGACTATCGAGCCGCGGGGATACTTAGTTCTACGAAACAGTGAATTAGTATTCACGCTTCCTAATACCGCAAGTAATGTCAGGCTTGTCGCTTTCGACGGAACAACTGTCGATGAAATGCACTATGAATCAACGAAAGAAGGAGCTGCCTGGGCCTATATCGGGAACGTCTGGCAGATTGTTGATCAACCCAGTCCTGGTGTCGAGAATGGTTTGGCGCCAGTCATTATGACACTTACAAGAACAGAAGATCACAAAACACCTCAGTCTTGTGCCGCAAATCAATATCGCAGCACCGAAACAAATCGTTGCCGATTAATCGCTACGACGACGAACGCTCAAACGGCGTGTAAGGATAATCAATACCGAAGCGAAGAAACCAATCGCTGTCGCAATGTGGCCACTGCGGTGGCACCGGCTGAATGCAAAGAAGGTCAAGAACGTAACCCCGAAACTAATCGTTGTCGAACGGTTCCAAAAATGTCGAATGCACCGCATGGCGTACTCGGAGCGCAAACAAAAAATGATGGTAATGGGTATGTGTGGCTCGCTGTCGGCGCTTGCCTAGTACTGGCACTAGCGTACGGGGTGTGGGAGTGGCGATTCGAACTTCGCAAACTGTTCCAACGATTGAGAGCCTTTCTGCGGATCCGCAAGTAACCTATACTAGGTGAATGAAGATTATAGGCATCGATCCAGGAACAGGCATTCTCGGTTTTGGTGTTATCGAAGTAATCGGCTCAAAGATACGGATGGTCGATGCGGGAGTGATTCGCACGCCACCGCACACTCCGCATGATGAACGGCTTGAGGAGATCTTTGATGGTTTAACTGAAATTATCGCCGCAACAAAACCTGATGTCCTCTCGATTGAGAAACTGTTTTTTAGCCGTAACATTACAACGGCCATGACTGTTGCTGAGGCGCGTGGCGTTGCTATCCTTGTAGGGCGTAAAGCCGGTTTGCCAATCGCCGAATACACACCACCGCAAATTAAGCAGACGCTGACTGGGTACGGCAAGGCTGACAAAAAGCAGGTGCAAGAAATGGTAAGGATTCAGCTTGGACTTAAAGAAGTGCCAAAACCTGATGACTGTGCCGATGCACTCGCTGCGGCAATTACCCACTCATTTATGAGTCGGCTTGAGTCTCAGACGCAGTAATCATTATCTGCGGAGAAGTGAAGAACGTATCCGCTATCGCCTAGGTGTGTCATAATAAGTCTATGATTGCGCATGTGTCTGGAATTGTGGCCGAAAAATTCGCGAGTTCGGTAATCGTTGATGTTCATGACATTGGCTATGAAGTAAATGTTGCTGCTATCGATTATGATCGCGCGTTACTTGGCGAACCTGTAAAATTTTATACCTATCATCATATCCGCGAGCAATCGCAGGAGCTTTTTGGGTTCTCTTCACTTGCCGCAAAGAAACTATTTGAACTTCTTATTACTGTTCAGGGTGTTGGTCCAAAGGCTGCGCTCTCAATTTTGTCACTCGGCGAGAGTGAGCTTGTTCGAAATGCTATCGCCAACAGTGACAGCGGCTTTGTATCAAAAGCGAGCGGTGTCGGCAAAAAAATAGCTGAACGTGTTGTTGTCGATCTGTCCGACAAGGTTGGATTAGCGGTTAATGTTGCTCATGCGAGTGGCATCTCTGCGCCACAAGCAGGGGATGAAGCTATGGAAGCGCTGATGGCGCTCGGCTATAACCTTAATGATGCAATTACCGCGCTTGAAAATGTTCCCGCCGATCTTTCCACGGCTGAGCGTGTCACCCTTGCATTGAAAGGTCAGCAGTAATGGCGATTGAACGGATCGTCGACACAAGTGATCACGAGGATGATTCTGAAGAGAAGGTAATTGAAATTAGTCTTCGTCCAAAGTCTTTTAAAGATTACGTGGGACAAGATCGATTAAAGAAAAACCTGAAACTCGCAATTGATGCGGCTAAAAAGCGCAGTGAGCCACTTGATCACATTCTTTTGTATGGTCCTCCAGGGCTTGGCAAGACAACAATGGCAACAGTGATTGCTAATGAGATGGGCGCAAGCATTCGTGTCACGGCCGGTCCCGCTATCGAACGAGCCGGAGATCTTGCAAGTATCCTTACGAACCTTGCTGATGGAGATATTCTCTTTATCGACGAAATTCACCGCCTGAGCCGTACTGTTGAAGAGGTGTTGTACGCGGCGATGGAAGATTACAAACTTGATATTATGATCGGTAAGGGTCCGGCTGCACGAAGTGTCCGACTTGATCTTCCAAAGTTTACGGTGATTGGTGCGACAACTCGTACTGGTGCCTTGGCGGCGCCGCTTCGTGATCGATTTGGTCACATTTATCGGCTTGAGTTTTATGAGCCAACTGAAATCAGCCAGATTATTGCTCGTGCAGCATCAATTCTTGGGAGTGAAATTGACGAAGCTTCGGCCGATGTATTGTCGACACGTGCGCGCTTAACCCCGCGTATCGCAAACCGTCTTTTAAAGCGAGTCCGTGATTATGCTGATGTGAACGGAGATGGCATTATTGACACAATGATTACCACCAAGGCACTAGCACTGCTTGAAGTTGACGAACTAGGACTTGATGCCGGTGACCGTAACCTCATTACACGAATGATAGAAAATTATGGAAATAATCCTGTCGGACTGAACACGCTTGCCGCATTAACTGGTGACGAAGCAACGACAATCGAAGATTTCTATGAACCATATCTTTTGCAGATTGGATTTATTGAACGAACTCCGAGGGGAAGACGGGCAACTGCCAAAGCATACAAACATATTGGTAAAACACCCGAAGATACATCGGAATCGTTGGTATAATAACAAGTATGAAACAAGAGCCTACTTCGCCTACTCCTGAACCCGACTACGATCAGCCGGTTGCCTATGACACAAATGGTCAACCTTTGTATGCTCGTCCTGCCGCCAAAGTACCAGAAGCTCCCGTTGCACCGGCAGAGCCAACAGCACCGCAAGTCGTGCACCTCAGCCGAGCCGTTGAACCGCAAAAGATGATCGTTAGCCCTGAAGTATTGGCGCGTCACGAACGTTCGAAACAACTATTTCCTCATCTTAACCTCAGTGAAGGTGAGTTTGTTGTGAATGCCGTGCGCCGTCACCCAATCGGTCTCTTTTTCCCATTAGCTATCGGAGTAGTACTTAATGCATTGGCGTTAATCCTTCTTACTAACTATGTAGGCTTTGCCGATTACTTTAATATTCGTGGAGCTGCTGCGAGCCCCGAAGCGCCCATTTTCCCTGTGCTTTTGTTCATGCTACTGACAGTGCTTGGGATGGTGGTTGCGTACTATGTATATGTTAATAATAAATTCTTCTTAACTAACGAAAGTGTTATTCAGGAAATTCAAGTAAGTCTGTTTGCTCGTAAAGAACAGACAGTTAGTCTTGCAAACATTGAAGACGCAAGTTATACGCAGCACGGTATTATTCAGACAATCTTTAATTACGGATCAGTCCGCCTGAGCACACAAGGTGATGAAACTACCTACCGCTTCACTTATGTAGCTCGACCAAAAGAGCACATCGAAACGCTGAACAATGCTGTCGAAGCATTCAAAAACGGTCGACCTGTCGATCCCGACGAAATCTAGAATTTATTTATTGCGGCTTGTTTTGATGTAATCATCTTCGTTTTCAAGAATTGTACGAAGTGTATAGCTTTTGCAGACATCACCCGAGCAGTTAAAGGCCTCATATCGGTAGTCGCTTGTCGGTTCACCAATCTTTACGTCTGACGGGTCTTTAAAGAGGACTGGGTCGACAGAGGTCAGAGTCTTTTCATCAATCGTTCGAGGGTAGTGGCTATTTGCTTTGTAGTAGACCTCTTCGATGCCGTAATACATTGCGTTGATTGCGGTTTTTCGTGTTTCGTCACGATTCGCACTTTCTAGATTCGTTTTTTGAACAAAGAAAAGAGCGGTTGCTCCAATTAAGATAACAATGATTAAAAGCAGTTCGATGATGGTAAAGCCGCGTTGAGAGTGTTTCATTACTATGATTATAGCAAATTAAGATTCTGCTGAGTATAATAGAAGGAGATATAAAGAGAGGGAGTTACATGCCGAAGACAAAATCTGAAAAGCCCGAATTGCCTGAAAAGCCAACTGCAACAGAGGGAAAGCTCAAAGCCTTAGGGCTAGCTCAAGAACAAATCAACAAACAGTTCGGTGATGGCGCAATTCGTCGTCTCGGTGACACAAAGACTGTCGATGTTGAACTCGTCAGTAGTGGCGCGTTGTCACTCGACCTTGCACTCGGCGGAGGCTATCCAAAGGGACGCATCCTCGAAATCTATGGTCCTGAGAGTTCAGGTAAGACTACTTTGACGCTTCATGCGATTGCAGAAATCCAACGCCAAGGTGGTACGGCGGCATTTATCGATGCCGAACACGCACTCGATCCTTCATACGCTCGTAAACTAGGTGTCGACACCGACAACCTCCTTGTTTCTCAACCAGATAACGGTGAGCAAGCACTTGAAATTGCCGAAACACTCGTTCGTTCGAACGCTGTCGATCTTGTTGTTGTCGACTCAGTTGCTGCACTTGTACCACAAGCCGAAATTGACGGTGAAATGGGCGACAGCCACATGGGTCTCCAAGCGCGTCTTATGAGCCAAGCGCTCCGTAAACTGACGGGTATCATCAACAAGAGCCACACGACAGTTATCTTCATTAACCAGATCCGTATGAAGATTGGTGTGATGTTTGGTAACCCAGAGACAACAACTGGTGGTAATGCTTTGAAGTTTTACGCTTCAGTTCGTCTTGATATTCGCCGAACCGGTCAAATTAAGTCAGGTGAAGAGATTATCGGTAACCGTACCAAGGTGAAAGTTGTGAAGAATAAGATTGCTCCTCCTTTCCGCGTTGCTGAATTCGATATCATGTATAACGAAGGTATCTCAAAGACTGGTGACGTGCTTGATCTTGCAGTCCTTCACAATATCGTCGGCAAGAGTGGCGCATGGTTTGACTACGCAGATGCAAAAATCGGCCAAGGCCGCGAAGCAAGCAAGGCATACCTCGCTGCAAATCCAAAGGTTCTGGCTGAAATCGAAGCCAAGGTTCGCAAAAAAGTTGCCGAAGAAGCTGCTGCCTAATTCGTTAGTACACGCATGAAAATTACTGCCATCACCGCACAGGTACGCGATCAAGATCGTGTTAATGTGTTGGTTGATGGCAAGTATCGTTTCAGTCTCGATATTCTTCAGCTTGGCTCCTTGGGAATTAAGGTCGGTAAAGAATATACCGAAGCCGAAATTGTAGCACTTGAAGAAGAAAGCCAATTCGGTAAACTATATACCCGTGCACTTGAGTATTCCTTAATGCGTCCCCGGAGTCGTCGTGAGATTAATGATTATCTGTATCGTAAGACACGCGATGCTCCAACAAAAACAGGCGGGATACGAAAGGGTGTCTCAAAAGAATTAACCGTTCGTGTCTTCGAAAGATTAGTAGAAAAGAACTATGTTGACGATGAAAAATTTGCACGTTTCTGGATAGAGAATCGCAATCTCCGCAAGGGCACAAGTATGCGTAAATTGTCTGCCGAGCTGAGTGCAAAAGGCGTCGATAGGGCGATTATTGATCGGTTACTCGATGAGACTGATCGTGAAGATGAGGACGAACTGCGTAAGATAATTGCTAAAAAAAGACATCGCTATGATGATGAGCAAAAGTTTATGGCGTATCTCGCAAGACTAGGGTTTAGCTATGATGACATTAAATCGGCACTGAGCGAAGAAGAAGCTTAGACTTCTTCGGTCTGCGGAGTTGTACGGAAAGGGTTAACATAGGCTGTCCTCACCGCTTTCATGACCGGTTCGGCACTTTTTTTGTCGGTGCTTTTAACCACTATGAAATTATCATTGATTTCGACAATCTGTGAACGATGCACAAGCAGGCTTGTCTCGGTAAGCCCACGAAGAATGCCTCTTTTTATATTGAGTTGTTGAATAACGAAGTCACCAGTTTCGAGTGTGTAGTCTTCTACTTTTCCTAATTTGTGTTTGAGTTGGTCCATGACAGGCATGCCGATAAGAGAGAAGCTAAGATTATAGAGTTCTTCAATCTTAATGACATCATGAAGCCCGATAATTTCATCGTTACTATCAATGATCATTCCAACTGTCCCCATTTCGCGAATGTCGGCAGTACGGAGAAAGGATGGCTTTTCATTGACGAGAGGACCGTCAACTTCGTAAGCAACAATCTTAAGTGTGCCGGGATCAATGAGAGGTGCGCCTGTCTCGGCGAGCTTTGTGCCCGTCTGAAGACTCATAACGGGTGTGTTTTGAAAGCGTGATCCAAGCAATAGCATGATGTTAGTATAAACGTTTTACTATCCGAACGCTACTCGCCGAATGGGTTAGTACGTCCTTGAGGAAGGGTGACCGCAGGGACTGTTTCGCTGCTTGTGTGGAGTTCTTGAATTCGTTCGAGTGTTGCTTGGTCGATTGAACCAGCCTCAATAGGTGAAGTATAGCCATCTGAAGTTGTCGTGACGGTAGTAAGAATGTCATTTAAGAACATAACAGCAGCGCCTAGGCCTGCAACTATGAAGACTATGAATAGTGTCATGTGGTAGCGGGCAAATAGCCGTCCGATTGGTTTGAAAAGTGATCCGAGAGTAAGATTCTTCATAATTACCTTGTTGATACCGTAATTTTTATATCTTTAGTGGTGAAATCATTTGGCCCACCATTAGTTTTGTGACCAAGCTCGACACTTGTCACTTGCATTTTTGGGAGGTTACCTTCAAGTGCGTTGAGGAATTGCAGGAATTTATCGTAAGGAACTGGGGATTGGAGGGTAATGACGACAGGGTGTCCGGTGACACCGCTTTGCGTATCGGTGCCAGATCCAAAGTCGGTCTTGGTAACGTTTAATCCATAGGTCGAAGCATACTTCTGAATATCGGTCACCGATTGTGTTTGATAGCTTGATTCTGTCGCAAATAGTTGGCTTGCCTTATCAACTAATGCTTGGCGCTGAGCGAGAGCTGACTTAAGTTGTTGGAGTTTCTCGATATTCTTACCACTTGCATCGGCATCCGCAACGGTATGGCTGACATCAACTGACACTTCTCTCACTTGCTCAATGCCGTAGTAAAATCCTGCTGCTGCGACAAGGATTAGTATTACCATGAGTGCTGATAACAACTTACGAACACTGCTTGCTTTCATTCCTTCTTTTTTCATCGTGTTGCCGCCTTATTAATTGTCAACGTCAGTGTTGCACTGACCGGGTAATCGCTGACACCACTGTTACTATCGGAGATTGTTTCAAAGTTGACGTTAGAGAAAAGTGGAGAGCTTTGGAACTTATCCTTAAGTGTCACTGTGTCGTTTGTGGTTTTTGCGTAGACGGTAATTGTCACTGGCGAACTGGTGATTGTCTTGGCATCAAGCGTTAGTTTTCCGATAACGGTGTTTGCTGGCATGAGCTGAGCGAGGTTTATCAAAATATTTGAATAGGGAGTCTCTTGGTCGAGTATGCCCTTTGCTTCACCGAGGCTGCCGCTGAGTGAATCAATTTGATTTTTGGTTGACTCATAGACATCTGCTTTTGTATCGTTAGATGATATGAGAATCTTTGCACTTGTGCGAGTTTGCTCAAGCAGGAAGATTGATCCATAAATAGTGAAGGCCAAGAACAGACCGGCAAGTGCAAGGACTGCCATGTAGCGGAGTAGCAAAAGGTTTGCACGCGCAGCACGGAGTTCTTTTCGGTAATCGTCAGGCAGGAGATTTATCATTTCCAGATCCCCTTCGGCGGAATACTCGCAAGTCCTGCAACGGTAATATAGCGAGAACGGAATTGCTTTGGCGGTTCTTGGAGTTTCGCGAAATCAAGTTTTTGCCACGGACTGGCGACACGTGCGGGCATAACGAGAGCGTTAGTGAAGTATTCTCCGATACCAGGAAGGTTGCTGCCGCTTCCTACGACGAGCAGCTGTTCGAGCTTTCGGGTGTCGCTAATACGTTCGTCGTAATAGCGCATAACTTTCTTAACTTCACTGAGGATTCGCTGGAGGCTTGGCTCAAGGGCGCTGGCAAGCTTTTGTTGACGAGGTCCGGCATTCAATCCGTTCAGCACCTTAAGTTGATGGGCGTTCTCGAGTGCGACGTTAAGTTTTTTAGCGATATCAAGCGTGAAGGTGTTGCCGCCAATAGCGAGTCCACCGGTGACACGGATGCTTCCCTTGTCGAGAATTGCAATATCGGTGCTCGTTGGGCCGATGTCGACGATAACTGTAGGAAGTTCACCTTCTTCAGTAACGGTGAGCACTCGTCCTACGGAGGTAATGCTCGGTTCGACGAGAACTGGTTGCAGACCGGCAGCTTCGACGCTTTTGATAATATTATCAACAATCGTACGAGACACAGCGCTCATAAGAACAGTAATTTCTTTTTTAGTTCGCTCGATAATCTGGTGATCGATATACAGTGTCGAAGTAGGGATAGGGATATATTGATCTGCTTCAAGAAGGACGGCTTCGTGAAGTGATTTCTCGGTAGAAATCGGGAGTGTGAAAGTTCGTGAGTAGCTGCGAGCAGTTGAAATTGCAATTGCGACACGATCAGTTTGAATCGTACCGATAATCTTTTCAGCAAGTAGGAGCTTGATGTTATCTGTAAGGTAGGTGTTACCTTCCTTTTCGATGGCGTCTTTAAGCTTCAACGGTTCGAGGTCAAGTGACCCGTAGCCGTTTACTGACCATTTTTTTGGATCGACAGACATGATTTTTATACCAGTACTACTGATATCAAGTCCAGCGATCGGTTTGTCTTTATAAAATAGTTTTGACATATGCCCACAGATGAATAACTCTCTGTATTATAGCATGAGCGCTTTTCTTATAGCTACGGCTATTGGATGTTTTGTGAGAGTTGCGCAATAGGGGTCATGACGCTTGCGGCGATAAGCCCGACCATGCTACCCATGAGAACGATCATTGCAGGTTCGATGATTGAACTGATACCTTCAATTGCAACATCAACCTCTTCTTCGTAAAAGTCAGCGACTTTGACAAGGACGGTGTCAGTTTGACCAGTTTCTTCACCAACTGCGAGCATTTGGGCGACGATTGAGGGGAATAGGGGGTTGGCTTCGATAACTGATGAGAGAGATTTACCGTTCTTTACTTCGCGGGCAGCGTTACGAAGCGCTTCTTCATATAAAACGTTACCAACAGCACGAGAGGTGACCTCAAGACATTCAAGTACGGGCACGCCGGCACCCATAAGGGCAGAGAAAGTACGAGCAAACCGAGCGATGGCAACTTTTTTAATAATCGGATTCACGAGAGGGACTTTGAGGATCAGGCTATGGAATAGGTAGCGGCCTTTGGGGGTTTTTACGTATTTGATGAGTCCGAAGATTAGTAGGCCGATTCCAGGAATGATAATAAACCAATAGGTAGTAATGATATGGCTGAGACCGAGCATGAAGAGAGTAATACCCGGCAGTTTGGCGTCTGGTCCACCAAGGTCGGTAAGAATCTTACCAATTTGTGGAATGACGAAGAGCATCAGTCCAAAGAAAGCAGCGACGGTAATGAAAATAAGTACTGTCGGGTAGGCCATTGCACTGCGGATTTTTTTGCGAATTGTCGCGCTTTTTTCTTGTTGCGCAGCAAGACGCTTGAGAATGTCATCAAGGATACCGGCTGTTTCACCGGCGTGTACCATGTTTACGTAGATGTCGTTAAATGTACCCGGGTGTTTTGCGAGTGAGTCGCTGAGGGACGCACCACCTTCAACGTTCTTGATGACGTCGGCAAGAATCTTTTGCAAGACTTTGTCTTCGGCGTGTTTTTCGAGAGAGGTGAGCGAGCGAAGCAGTGGGACACCGGCACCAACCATGGCGCTCAGCTGCCGGGTAAAGATTACTAAGTGATCGCCCTTTACTTTATTTGAAGCGAATAGGTTATTAAGATCGATATTAACACCGACTTTTCCCTTTATTTCTTTAATACTGACAGGGCGCAGGTTCTGTTTTGTAAGGGCAGCAATAACACCCGCACGATCAACCTGCTCGGTTTTTCCGTTAACGGCGTTTCGTTGGGCATCGACTGCTACGTAGGCAAATTGCGGCATGGCTAGTCTCGGCTCACTCGAAGCACTTCTTCGACAGTCGTTTCGCCACGGAGTGCTTTGATAAGTCCGTCAATCTGCATAGTCATCATGCCTTCGGCAATTGCTGCCGCTTGGATTTGATCACTCGTTGCATGGGACATGATTAATTTTTGGACGGTATCTGAATTGGAGAGTACTTCGTATATACCAAATCGGCCTTTGTAGCCTTCTTGGGCATCGTCGTCATTGAATGTTGGATCTGCACGCCAGAGAGTTTTGATTCCATTTTCATCAGTACTTAGTGGTGTGTCGCCACCAAGTCCTTGGGATGCTGCTTGTTTCTCAAGTTCGTGGATGACACGGAAATCTTGACCTTCGTGGAGATTAAAGAGCTTGGTGATTGAAGCTTTCTCTTCTTCGGTAGGGACGAAACTTTGACGTGATCCACGGTGGAGTCGACGAACAAGACGTTGTCCGACGACTGCACGAACGGTACTGGCAATAAGGAATGGCTCGATGCCCATGTCGAGCAGACGTGGCAATGTAGTCGCAGCATTATTTGTGTGAAGTGTACTGAATACCATGTGCCCAGTCAGGGCGGCCTGGATGCCTAAGTTGGCGGTTTCACCATCACGGATCTCACCGATCATGATGATGTTAGGGTCTTGACGAAGCAGTGCACGGAGGCCGTTGGCAAATGTCATTCCGGCTTTGGTATTTGTCTGTGTCTGGTTAACGCCTGGAATCTTGTATTCAACCGGGTCTTCAACTGTAGAGATGTTAACGTTCGGCTTATTGAGGAGTGAAAGGATACTAAAGAGGCTTGTCGATTTACCACTACCGGTCGGACCTGTCATTAGAACGATACCGTTAGGCTCGGCCATTTCGCGGCTAATGTCAGAAAGGGCACGTCCCCAGAATCCAAGCATTTCAAGGCTGACTGCTTGGTTTGATTCGTCAAGAATACGCATCGCGATCTTTTCGCCGTCTGCAATCGGGAGCGAGCTGACACGAAGCGCGTATTGGCGGCCACCGATTTTAATCTTGAACCTACCGTCTTGTGGAACGCGACGTTCGTCAATCTTTAGATTCGAGAGAATCTTGATACGGCTAATAAGTGCTCCGAGCACGTTCTTTGGCAGGCGGTTTACTTCTTTGAGAACACCATCAACACGGTAGCGAATCTGGACAAAATCTTCGCGCGGTTCAATGTGAATGTCACTGGCGTGTGAGCGGATTGCGTATTCGAGAAGGAGGTTAACCGTCTGGGCGATAGGCGAGTCTTCGGCAATATCCTGCTCGCTGACTTTCTGGCTTTCGCTCATTTCCTCACGTTGGACATCGATAACTTCGTTAAGTTCTTGGTTGACATCGCCACGGTAGCTTTCAAGTGCCGTTAAGATGTTGTCCTTGGTCGCGATATAAATCTTTGAGTTAGTTCCAATTTCTTTTTGGATGAAGTTAACCGCCTGAACGTCGTCAGGGTCTTCCATTGCAAGGTGGTGAACCCCGTCAGGGTCGACCTTGAAGAGAACTGCGTTGTACTGTCGGGCGACACGCTCGGGAATAAGATTAAGAACATCTGAAGGGATGGTTGCAGGGTCGAGTTCGACGTAGGGGATATCGGCATAGTCCGAGAAAGCTTGGACGAGTGTTCGTTCGTCAGTAACCTGTTGTTCGAAGACGATGTCTTGTAAAGAGCGCTTTAAGCGAGTCGCCTCTTGTTTCAAGGCGGTTAACTGCTCAGGTGTCACAAGGCTTGCCCGCCCAAGCAACGTTTCCAGAATGGTGTCGGAAATGCGCATAATGCTTATGCCCTATTGTAAAGGAGAGACCAAAAAAGCGCCAGATGGTATAATGCAATTAATGATTATAGAGGTCGAAGGCGAAGCGCAAACACGTGAATACGGTGAACGAATCGGGCGCCTTTTAGTGGGTGGTGAAACTGTCGAATTAGTTGGCGATGTTGGAGCCGGTAAAACAACGTTTGTAAAAGGACTTGCAAAGGGGTTGGGAATCGACGAGGATGTTCAAAGTCCAAGTTTTACGATCAGCCGTGTCTATGATGCCCGTGATGATTTACAGCTTGCTCACTATGACTTTTACCGTTTAAACGCCGCCGGTATTATGAAAGATGAATTGACCGAGACGATGCGTGATGCGCAGACGGTTACGGTGATCGAGTGGGCAGATATCGTCGAAGGTGTACTCCCAAAAGAACGTCTCACTATCGTCTTTGAAACGCCAACCGAATCTTCTCGTAAGCTGACGCTGACAGGTGCGACGGCAATTTTGGAGAAATTATGATTTTACTGCTCGATACTTCAACTCCAGTATGTAAGCTTAGTTTCGCTGATGGCGAACAACGTATTTCTAGTGAATGGGAATCAGGCCGTGAGCTTGCAAAAGGACTACTAGGATATATTCAGGAACAACTACATACCAATGATAAAAATTGGGATGATATATCGGGTATTGTTGCCTTTCAAGGCCCTGGAAGTTTTACGGGTCTGCGAATCGGATTAACTGTCCTAAACACGCTTGCTGATGCGAGCGCTATTCCCATAGTCGGTACGACAGGAAACGATTGGCAGGAGACTGGTTTGCTTCGACTTGCGGCTAGCGAAAATGATCGAATCGTCTTGCCCGAGTATGGCGGCGAACCGCACATCACGCAGCCGCGCAAATAAACTTGCACTGAAACTTGTCTGAGAGCTACAATAGATGTAGTCCTATTTTTGACTGGACTTTGAATAACTTTTGAAACTTTCAGAGCGACCTGTGATATCTGTTAGGTCAAGATGAACACTTGGCCGGGCCGTTCCTGAGGAAGGAAACACTATGATTGAAGGAATAATTGCCGCTGTAATCGGAATTTTTGCTGGTGCCGGCGGAACTGTCGTTTACAACCAACAACGCAAGGCCGGAGGCAAGCATAAAGCTGATAATACTATCGCCGAAGCAAAAATTAAGGCAAGTGATATTGTCTTAAAAGCAAAAGATGAAGCTATGAAGCTTGTTGAAGACGCCAAAAACCAAGACACTGAACGACGCAAGGGTTGGGAAAAAACCGAAAGCCGCTTAGCCGAACGTGAAACAAATCTTGATAAGAAACTGGATGAACTTGATAGGCGAAATGAAGGCCTCCGCGCTCAAGAAGATGAAGTTGAAGAATTGAAGAATGAGATACGTGAAATCCGTACTCGTCAGCAAGATAAACTTGAGAAGATTGCCGGGCTTAAGAAAAAAGAAGCTGCCGAAAAACTCATGGAAATGACTGAGCGTGACATTAAGGACGATCTTACTGGTCTGATCGCAAAGCTTCAAAATGAAGCAAAAGATACAGTCGAGGAAAAAGCCCAACTTATTCTTGTTACCGCTATGGAACGTATGAGTAGTGAGGTGACCGCTGAACGAACAGTCACTGCTCTCAAGCTGACTGACGATGAGATGAAGGGTCGTATTATTGGTAAAGAAGGCCGTAATATCCAAGCACTTCAACGTGCAACCGGTGTCGATATTCTTGTCGATGACACACCTGGAATGGTTATTCTTTCAAGCTTCGATCCGCTGCGACGTCAAGTTGCTCGTATCACACTTGAGATGCTGATGAAGGATGGACGTATCCACCCGGGACGTATCGAAGAAGTTGTTGCTAAAGCTGAAAAGGAAATTGAAAAAGAAGTGATTCGTGCCGGTGAAGATGCCGCTCGTGAAGTTGGTGTCGTCGGTATTCCAAAAGAAATGATCCAACTACTAGGTGAGCTGAAGTTCCGTACAAGTTATGGTCAAAACGTTCTGATGCACAGTACTGAAATGGCACACATGGCCGGACTTATTGCTGAGGAGATCGGTGCTGATGTTCGGACTACCAAGATTGCAACATTGCTCCACGACGTAGGCAAGGCAGTCACTCACAAGATTGAAGGTAAGCATCACCATATTGGCGCAGACCTTGCGCGTAAGTACGGAATGAGCGATGCAATCGTTCATGCAATTGAAGCCCACCACGACGACATCGAAGCAACCACACCTGAAGCACTTGTTGTTCGTGTCTGTGATGCGTTGTCAGCGGCTCGTCCCGGTGCTCGCAATATTAGTGCCGAGAACTTCTCGGAACGTATGCGTGATCTTGAAAACATCGCCAATAGCTTTAAGGGAATTCAAAAATCATACGCAATTAGCGCCGGACGTGAAGTCCGTGTCATTGTGACACCGGAATCAATCGATGACCTGAGCGCCATCAAGCTTGCGCGCGATATCGCCAACAAGATTGAAAGCACTATGCAGTATCCTGGAACTATTAAGATTAATGTCATCCGTGAAACACGGGCGATTGAATACGCTAAGTAGTTATCTTGCCTACTCAAATCTTTGAAGTAACCCTAGAAGTTGCGCGAGTTGCTGCTAAGGATGCTATTGAGACGCTTGGCGCTGCGATCGCTAGTAATGGTTCTGCCACATGGGTGCTTGCCGGTGGAACGTCACCAACATCTGCGTATGAAGAAATTGTAGAGAAGTATGCAGATGCGCTCGATTGGTCAAAGGTGACGGTCCTTATTGGCGATGAACGAATTGTTCCACTCGATAGCCCTGATTCAAACTGGGGAACAATACTTCCGCTATTTGACGATAATCGATACCTTTCAAAAATTCAGCGGATTGTTCCGCAACCGGAACTCGGTGAAGTAAAGGCAGCTCAATTGTATAGTGAAGCTATCAACACTTTAGGCAAAAAGTTTGATCTTGTCTGGGTTGGAGTAGGCGAGGATGGACATACGTTGTCACTCTTTCCGAAGCACCCGGGACTCATGGATTCAACTGATGCATTAGTGATTCCTATTTATGAAGCACCAAAACTTCCTCCAGTGCGGATGTCACTCAGTCTTAAAGGCTTGGAGCGGGTGAGTAAGCTTGTGATTTTTGCAGTGGGGGAGTCAAAGCGAACAGCGCTAAAGCGAGCAAGGATTGATCCTCAGCTACCAATAGCAAAGGCCGCGAGTGTTGTTGAGAAAAGTGGCGGCATTGTCGAGTGGTTATTCGATAGAGATGCTGCCGGACCTGATGCTCGGTAAAATACATTAGAAAAGAAAAAACCTGCCGTTATGGCAGGATTTTTCTTGGTCGGGGTGAAAGGACTCAAACCTTCGACCTCTCGGTCCCAAACCGAGCGCGCTATCAACTGCGCCACACCCCGATGATGTGACTTGCGTAATTATACCCTAGTCGCGACACTTTTTCCAGTGTCTCCGTTGCCAATATATAGCGAGGCACGGTATGATAGTTGGCAGTTATATGAAATCTTTATTACGAAACACAATCACCTTCATCCGCAACAATCCAAAAGTAGATATCGCATTTGTACTCCTTGCGCTCGGAGTCTTTGCGACAATCGCATTCTTTAATATTACTCGTGCGTCGATTTGGTTCGATGAGGCATTTAGTGCGTATATTATTCAGTTTAATTTCCTCGAGATTGCACAGTACACGGCAGCAGATGTTCACCCACCGTTTTACTATTGGGTACTCAAAGTCTGGACAATGTTATTCGGCACTACCGAGGTAGCGGTGCGATCAATGAGTGTGTTCTTTGGCGGCGTCGTTATTGTTCTGGCGTGGCTCTTGGCACGCCGTTTGTTCGGTCGACTTATCGCTAGCGTAACACTTCTATTCCTTGTTATCTCCCCGATGTTTATTCGTTATAGCGATGAAGCTCGTATGTATACGCTTGCGGCGACAATCATCTTTATCGCTACACATGTTCTCCTCAAAGCCGTGGAAACCAACAAGCGCTCAACCTGGGTTGTCTATGGACTACTCGTAGGGCTTGGAATGTGGACGCATTACTTTACTGCACTGGCATGGCTTGCGCATTGGGTATGGCGGGCGATCGTCATCCGCCGTGGCCTCACAAAGCCTAAAACATTCTTGCCGAAGTTCTTTACAAAGAACTGGATAATTGCCCATGTTGTCGCTATCGCTTTCTATCTTCCGTGGCTTCCATTCATGGCGTTGCAACTTGGTGGCATTCAAGGTCAAGGATTCTGGATTAGCCCAATTAGTGCCGATAGCTTCACTAATTATTTCACTAATTATTTCTATTATCTTGAACACGGACAAGTACTTGGATGGTGGGCACTTGCGCTCGTCTTTGTACTCGTGACGATAGCGGTGCTATCGGTACGGACGTACAAAAGTTTCAATCGAGAGAATAAACGAAACTATTTGCTTGTCGCGGTCATCGCTTTTGCACCGGGTATCCTCCTGTTCCTCGCATCACTGCCGCCACTGACATCGTCATATGTTGAGCGCTATCTTTTCCCGGCATCAATTGGACTCACTATATTTATTGCAGCGACAATTGTTGTCGGATCTCGTAAATGGCGTCCTGTTCTCAGGATTGGTCTCGTTGCATTAGTTTGTGGAATGATGGTCTATGGAATTACGAATGTGTATTATTTTGGCAACTACAACAAAAATTCAAACCAACATATTCTTACGCGTGAAGTCGTAGAGGATATTCAGTCAAAAGCAAAACCTGGCGAGCCGATCATCGCTAATTCACCATGGGTATTTTACGAAGCGGTTTTCTACTCAACGGATGAACACCCTGTGTACTTTATTGATAAAGATACCGAGTATTACTTTGGATCTCTCGATATGCTGAAATATAACGACAAGCACAAGATTAAAGACATCGATGCATTTATGAAACAGCACCCAACTGTATGGTACATCGGCAACTCGGGCGGTGAACTAGAACCGGCAGAATCTAATTGGAAGAAGATCCAAGAAGTCACTGCGACAAGCCCTGTCAACGGCGCAACGCTTTACCGCGCAACACAATTTACTATTAACTAGGAATTACTTTATTGATTGAGGGAATCTTTAGCATTCCCCAGACGAGTAGTATGCAGAGAATACCGAGTAGAGTATTACTCACGATATTGTCGCCACTGACAGTAAAGAAACTTATAAGGCAGATTGCAACACCATGAAGAATGTAGGCAGTGAGTGATTTGGTTCCAAAGGGAAGTAGCAACCAACCGAAAGCTTTACCTATAAATTTCTGGGCTCGGCTGAATAGCAAGACGAAGCCAGTAAACCACAGGAACGAGACAATAACTCGCCAAATACTAATCTCATCTTTCAAAAAGAAATTATTAAGTGCATCACCATAAACTTGGAATGGTCCGTAATAGAAACTACTAAACACTGAAAGTAAAAGGGTTGCGAGTGTGAGTCCGATAATAGTGCTCCCGATTGTGCTGCGCTTTGTCTTAACTAATGAGTTCCACCATTTAAGGATTGAAGGGAGATAGTAGCCTGCAACTGTTGGGATAAAGAAGAGCACTTGCCATTGGAGTGACTCGATATTTGTCATTCGTCCTATACCGAGTGCGATGAGGCTGAGGAGGATTACGAGCCATGCTTTGTTTCGACGCAGGAGCCAGACGGCAAGAGGAGCTGCCGCCAGGAATAGTGCGTAGAGTGTCAGGAAGTGAGTCCAGACGAATGTGTATTTGAACGTAAGGATTTGAGTGATAAAGGTTGCCCAGTCACCCTTTACTATTGGAATTCCTGGTGCTCCGCCGGCTAATGGTACATACCAAATGATAGAGGTGTATACTATTGCCGCAATAATCGCCCACATATAGAGGAGTACGGCTCGGCTCAGAAGTTTCCTCGCAACTGTAATCATTGGAAGGTCCTTGTTTTTGTATCCGCGAATATAGCCAACGAGTAATCCTGATATTGCAACGAACCCTTCGGCTGCAGTGACCCAGAGCATCGCTTTCCCGCTGAGGAGTCCAAGAAGGCTTGGCCAACGAGAGAAATGATCGATGATAATAACGACAATAAAAAAACCTCGGAGATAATCGAGTGTAATGAGTCGGCTTTTTTTGTCTTGAGTAGATACAGGCACTGCAATCATTATACAAGTTTTGCTGTCATTGGCCTGAAAAGGCTATACTAAATTATATGAAAACCGTTCCCTATGATGCGCCTGATTTTACGTTGCCAGATATTAATGGCAAAATTCATACACTGAAAGAGTACGCCGGAAAATGGGTAATTCTCTACTTTTACCCAAAGGATGACACTCCCGGGTGTACCACCGAAGCATGTAGCCTTCGTGACCAAAGAGACACACTTGCTGATATGGGCGCTGAGATCATTGGTATTAGTAAAGACGATGCAAATAGTCATGAAAAGTTCAAAGCTAAATATTCGCTTAACTTCACGCTATTAACAGATGCTGAACAGAAAGTAATTGATCTTTACGGAGCCTGGGGCAAAAAGATGTACGGACGGGAAGGAATTTTACGTAAGACCTTTGTTATTAATCCTGATGGCCAAGTCGTAAAAGTATATGGCCGTGTTACGCCGATGGGTCACGGTGAGCAAGTTGTTGATGAACTAAGGACATTGCAAGCAAAGTAATGGCGCGATATGTGGTGGCGGTAAGTGGGGGAGTTGACTCGATAGTCCTCTTAGATATGCTCAGTCAAGTTCCAGGAAACGATATTATCGTTGCGCATTTTGATCATGGAATCCGCAGCGACTCGGCTCAAGACGCTGCATTTGTAAAAGAACTTGCTGATACGCATGGCTTTATTTTTGAGACAAAACGAGAAGAGCTTGGCGAAGGGGCGAGTGAAGAACTCGCACGTGCTCGTCGCTATGAATTTCTCAATGAGGTTGCATTGAAACATTCGGCTCGGGTTATGACCGCCCATCATGCTGATGATGCCGTCGAATCAATTGCTATTAACCTCCATAGGGGAACCGGATGGCGTGGACTTGCGGTGCTTGACTCAGCAGTCGTGAGACCGCTACTGCATCTTTCGAAAGCTGAACTCCATACATACGCACAAAAGCGCGCGCTTACCTGGCGGGAAGATAGTACCAATGCAAGTGATGTGTATCTCCGTAATCGTCTGCGCGCAAAGACCGCGCAACTTCCTGATGATCACAAGCTTCAATTATTAGCTCTACGACATCATCAAATTGATAGTCGGCGGAGTATCGATAAAGAGGTAAGCCGTCTAATTGGTCCAGGTCCGTCTTATAGTCGTTATTTCTTTACGCATATTCCAAAAAACGTTGCAATTGAATGTCTGCGATTCGTGACGAACGCTCAACTGACGCGTCCGCAACTTGAGAGGGTTTTACTGGCAATTAAAACGGCGGCAACTGGGTCTACCTTTCAAGCTGGTTCAGGGATTAACCTCAGTTTCACTACTCGTAATTTCTCACTCTAGCTGATAGAATTAATAGAGAAGAAAGAAGTTCTAGGAAACCCCCGCGAAAGGAAGATATTTTCCCATGGCTATGAAATCCCCCATCCAACCAAAGAAACCTAACAACATCATACGACTCACCCTATTTTGGGCGATCCTTGTTTTCGGTGTATTGATCGCGGTCGCTGTTACTGCCCCTCGTGACAATTTACAGCAGGTATCACTCTCGAGTGTTATTAAGCGTGCTAACGCCGGTGACATTAAAAAGATTGATATCCAAGGTAATGAACTGAAGATCACGCCGAAAGATTCAGATAAAGCGACGGAGAAGTCTACAAAAGATGGAACAAGCAGTTTATACGAACAAGGGCTTAACCAAGACGCACCAGTTGAAGTTGCGGTAAATCCACCGTCTGACACTGGCAATATTCTTTGGAACCTTGCGATAATTATTATTCCAGTCCTTCTTATCATTGCATTCTTTATGTTCATGATGCGTTCGGCTCAAGGGCAAAACAATCAGGCAATGGGCTTCGGTAAATCAAAAGCCAAGCTCTACGGTGAAGACAAAACGAAAGTTGTCTTCGATGACATTGCCGGTAATGATTCTGCAAAACAGGATCTCGAAGAAGTCGTTGATTTCTTAAAGCATCCTAAAAAGTACGAAGCGCTTGGCGCAAAGATTCCTAAGGGTGTATTGCTCGTCGGTAACCCAGGTACTGGTAAAACAATGCTTGCACGTGCAGTTGCCGGTGAAGCGAATGTCCCATTCTTTAGCATCAGTGGTTCTGAATTCGTTGAAATGTTCGTCGGTGTTGGTGCCTCGCGTGTTCGTGATCTCTTCGCTAAGGCTAAGAAGAACTCTCCATCGATAATCTTTATTGACGAAATTGATGCAGTTGGACGAAAGCGTGGATCTGGCATGGGCGGTGGACACGATGAACGCGAACAAACACTTAACCAAATTCTTGTTGAAATGGACGGATTCGAAACTGGCACTAACGTGATTGTGCTAGCTGCAACTAACCGTGCCGACGTACTCGATGCCGCACTCCTTCGTCCAGGTCGCTTCGACCGTCGCACAAACATCATGCTCCCTGAGCGACGTGATCGAGAAGCGATCCTTAAGGTTCACTTCAAGAACAAACCTGCCGATGACACCGTTAATCTTGATAAACTTGCGGCAAAAACTGCAGGTTCATCTGGTGCTGACCTTGCGAACATCGCTAACGAATCTGCGATTATCGCTGCCCGACGTAACTCAAAGAAGATTAGTAACGCCGATCTTACCGAAGCATTTGAAAAAGTAGCGATTGGTCCAGAGCGTAAGACAAAGATCATGAACGATCAGGACAAAGAAATGACTGCATACCACGAAGCTGGTCACGCAATTGTTGGGCATGTCTTACCTCACAGTGATCCAGTTCACAAGGTAACGATCATCCCTCGTGGGGGAACTGGTGGAGTGACCTGGTTTCTTCCACCTGAAGACCGCACCTACACAAGTCTTGTTGAGTTTAAGGATATCCTTGCTCGTGCACTTGGTGGCCGTGTTGCGGAAAAGATAATTTACGGCTCAGATCATATTACTACCGGTGCCGGATCTGACCTTCGTAAAGCAACTGAAATTGCTCGCGATATGATCATCGAACAGGGAATGGGTACGAAACTTCGCGACCAAGTCTTCCACGAAGATAACGGTGGTATGGTATTTGACCGCATGACTCACGAACGACCGTACAGTGATGATACTGCGAAAGAGATTGACCAAGAAGTCGCCGATCTCATCAAAGAAGCTGCGCGCCGTGCAGAATTAGTGATCACTCAAAATATGCCAAGTCTTAAGAAACTTGCCGAGGCATTACTCGTCGAAGAAACTATCGAAGAAGAAGGAGTTATCAAACTTCTTAAGGAAGCTAAGATGCCGAAGGAGGCCAAGCTTACTCAATAGGCGTGGCGTCTCTCACCCATGATAGGTTTTCGGACAACACTTACAAAGCTCAACAGAAAGCTGCCACTAAAACTAGCGGCAGCTTTGTTGGCTGGATCGTCACTTATCGCAAGCCTACTCGGAATATTTCGAGATAGGTATTTCAACAGTCTGTACTACCTGACTTATCCAAGTGGGGCTGATGCCTATGCGGTTGCGTTTACAGTTCCAGATTTCATGTTTATCATTCTCGTATCAGGTGCGCTCAGTGTGAGCTTTATCCCAGTGTTTAACCAACGCCTCGCCACTGGTAATAAGAAGTCCGCATGGGAACTATCGACAAGTATTATGAACCTTATGGCGCTCGCAACTTTTGTCACGAGTATCCTTATCATTATTTTTGCAGAACCATTAGTTCGCTACGTTGTCGGTCCAGGGCTTGATGAATCGAGTCGTTCGCTTGCTGTCAGTATGATGCGAGTGATCGCCGTGAGCCCGATGTTATTTGCCGTGGCAACTGTTGTCACAAGTATGCAGCAGGCGGTTGGACGATTTGCATTCTTCGCACTAGCACCGGCAATCTATAACGTCGGTATTATTATCGGACTCCTGTTCTTTACTAACGGTATTAACATCTTTGGATGGCAGGTATTTGAAGGGGGTATCATGGGCGTCGCGCTTGGTGTGGTCCTTGGGGCGATCCTTCAACTGATAGTCAGTACATTTGGACTTCTTGGTATGGGATTCGATTATCGATTCCGTATTTTCTGGAAGAACAAAGGATTTCGTCAGGTACTGCGGCTACTTCCGCCTCGTTCTCTTGATCAAGGTATCGACTACGTTAACAGTATTGTTGAAACCAACCTCGCCTCTCGCATGATCGCTGGTAGCGTCCTTGCTTACAAGCAAGTAACCTCTCTTTCTTATGTCCCAATCAACCTTATTGGTGTAGCGATCAGTACTGCGGCCTTTCCAAAGATGACCGAACGTATCGCTCAGGGTCGACCTGACTTATTCAAATCAGAGCTCCAAACAGTCCTTCGGGTTATTATTTGGTTAGCCTTGCCGGTGACGGTTATCGCAATATTCGGTCGTGGCTATATTGTTAACTTTATCGTTAACGGGGGAGACCCGTACATGGCGAGCATCCTGGCCATTCTTGCTATCTCGATTCTCTTTCGCTGTGTGTACTTTATTTCAGCGCGAAGTTTCTATGCGCAGCAAGATACCCGAACACCGCTCTATATTTCACTCTTTACGATTGCCTTAAATATCACGCTTGCGGTCTGGTTCTCGCTTGGTCTCAGCATGGGTGTTCATGGACTTGCATGGGCGGCGGTTATTGTTTCAGCAGTTGAAGTAGGAATCCTCTTTGTCCTGATGTCTCGACGGATTCCAGGCCTCTTCGACAAACCTTTCGTTAGTGCGATTGTTCGTATGATGAGCGCTGCTGGATTTATGGGCCTTGTTACCTATATGACAATCGCAATGTTACCGCTTGCTGCTAATGACCAAAGTTTCTTCGATTCATTCCCGAAGTTTATATTGATTACTGGTATCAGCTTCCTCGTGTATTTGTTATTTAGTTACTTGCTCAAATTAGATGAGGTAAAGCCCGTATTGTCGAGAATCCAGAAGATTCTATTTAAAAGCCCGGAAGTAAAAGATGAACCAAAATCAGATTCGTAATTTTTGTATTATTGCCCATATCGACCATGGAAAATCGACGCTCGCTGATCGCATGCTCGAACTAACTGGTACCGTTCAAAAACGTGACATGAAATCCCAGTTGCTCGATAGCATGGACCTTGAGCGAGAAAAGGGAATTACTATTAAACTCGCTCCGGTGCGAATGAAATATAAAGGCTATGACCTTAACCTTATTGATACACCGGGTCACGTCGACTTTAGTTACGAAGTCAGTCGTTCGCTCCAAGCCTGTGAAAGTGCGATTCTCGTTGTTGATGCGAGCCAGGGGATTCAGGCTCAAACGCTTGCGAATGTGTACCTCGCCCTCGCTGCCGACCTTACGATTATTCCAGTGCTTAATAAAATCGACCTGCCGGCAGCCGATGTCCCACGGGTAAGTGCCGAGATTATTAATCTTCTTGGGTGCACCGAAGAAGATATCCTCAAGATCAGTGCAAAAACTGGTGAAGGTGTTCTTGAAGTCCTTGATACAGTGATTGAGCGATCAGCGCCACCGCAAGGTGATGCTGCCGCACCGACTCGTGCGCTTATTTTCGATAGCTACTATGATGACTATCGAGGTGTTGTATTGTATGTTCGTAATATCGATGGCTCAATTAAAAAAGGCGATACTATCGAGATGATGGCAACTGGCGCAAATGGTATTGCGCTTGAAGTTGGATCACTCCAACCATCAATGCTTCCGAGTACGGAACTAACAGCGGGCGAGATTGGGTATGTTGTCACAAACCTTCGGACGACGCGAGATGCACGCGTTGGTGACACAGTGACGACAAAACGCTCACATACCGATACGCAACTTCCTGGATATAAATTAGTAAAACCATTTGTGTATGCTGGGTTCTTCCCGGTAAGTAATGATGAGTATCAGGCGCTCAAAGATGCTGTTGAAAAGTTGAGTCTGAGTGACTCTGCGCTGCAGTTTGAACCAGAGAACTCACCGGTCCTTGGATTCGGTGTACGTATTGGCTTCCTTGGACTGCTGCATATGGATATTATTCGTGAACGACTTGAGCGAGAATATAATCTTGATCTCGTCGTCACTAATCCATCAACTGATTATCATGTGACGCTTTCATCCGGTGATGAGCTCGATATAAAAAGTGCGAGCGAACTTCCTGATGTCAGCCGTGTTAAAGAAATTCGAGAACCGTGGATTAAGGGCGAGATTGTTGTTCCTTCAACTTATATTGGGGGAGTGATTCAACTCATCGTTAACAAGCGCGGATTACAAACGAATCTGAGTTATATCGATGAACGAGCCCTTATTAGTTTCGAGGCGCCACTGGCTAACTTGCTAACTGACTTTTATGATCAACTAAAATCTATTACGAGCGGCTATGGATCGTTCAATTATGAACTTGATGATTACCGAGTTGAAGATCTTGTACGTGTTGATTTCTACGTAGCGGGAAATGTTGTTGATGCGCTAAGTGTGATGGCGCACCGTAGTGAGTCGCAATCGCTTGGACGGACCGTTGTCGATAAATTAAAAGAAGTGATTCCTCGTCAAAACTTCCAAGTTGCACTTCAGGCGGGTATTGGCGGTAAGTTCATTGCCCGGGCTGATCTTTCAGCGTACCGAAAAGACGTGACGACTGGATTATACGGCGGTGACGTTTCTCGTAAAAAGAAAGTACTCGCTAAACAGGCAAAAGGAAAGAAGCGCATGAAGCGCTTTGGTAAAGTTGATATTCCGTCTGAAGCATTTACTGTGATGTTGAAGAGGGATTAGCATGAACGACGAACTACGTATACTAGCCGCCAATTACGAACCAAGCGAAGAGGGTATTCGAACTGTACGTAGCGCGCGTATTGTTTTACTCGGTGGAATCATAGCAGCCGGCAAAGATACCTTGACTGCTCAAATTTTGAAATTACCTGAATACCGACGGATTGTGACCCATACAACCCGCAAGCCTCGCATGAACCGTGGAGTACTTGAAGTACAAGATGTCGACTATCATTTTGTGAGCTTTGAGGAGATGCAAACATTGCTTGAAAACAAGCAAATGGTTGAGGTGAACCAATTTGGCGATCACCTTTATGGAACAAGCGTTGCAGAATTCCAAAAGAGCATCGATGACGCAACTATTGCTATTGGCGATATCGACGTCAATGGTGTCGACGCATTTCAAAAACTTGCATTAGGGAAGATTACTGCAATATTTGTTGTGCCGCCTCACTATGATGAATGGTTACGAAGACTCAAGAATCGGTACATATCAGATGAAGCATTCCAGACTGAATGGAATATTCGCAAGGGGATTACAATCTCAGAACTACAAAAGGCATTACGTTTGCCCTACTACCACTTCCTTATTAATGACGAAGTAGAGCGAGCAGCTGAAGTCGTCAATAAGATCGCTCATCGTGAAACAGATTTCTTTAAACGAAAAGATGACGAAGCGAAGCTCGTTGCTCATGATTTGCTCGACACAATTCTTGTAAAAGAAACGCAATAAACCGCCTAAAATAGCTACCCATCTCTTTGGCGCTTATGGTAAACTTAAGCTCAGTAGTATTCATACGTTAGGGGAGTTGTGAGCTTACATTTACATTCATTTGATAAGGGTTTATTAAAACAAAGGTTATTTCTTGTTGCCGGAAGTATTATTGCTATCACGGCAGTTGTCTACGGTATCGTCGCACTCCTCGGGAACACATCTGGTGCAGCCTCAAGCTATTGGCAATTTAATCAACTAGCAAACTCTACCTCCCGCGAATGGACGACACTCGATACAAGCGCTGATGGTGTCAAAATAGTTGCCGCGGTTGCATCTGGGAATATCTACACCTCTGCCGACAGTGGGGTGACTTGGATCGCTCGAACTGCTGCCGGTTCTCGCGCATGGAAGTCTGTAGCGTCTTCGTATGACGGAACTCGCTTGGTTGCGGCAACAGTATCGGGTAACATTTACACCTCTGCCGACAGTGGAGTCACCTGGTCTACTCGTACAGCCGCCGGATCAAGGAATTGGGCCGATGTTGATATTAGTGGTGATGGTATGAAACTTATCGCCGCTGTTACCGGAACATCAGGCTCGCGCTCTGTCTACACATCAGTAGATGCCGGTGCAACATGGGCATCAGTCACTAATCTTTCATCGGCAATAAACTGGACGGCCGTCGCTATTTCGGGTGATGGCAATAGTATTGCCGCAGCTAACAGCAGTGGTTCTTTTAGTGGTGTTGTGGTTGTCTCACATGATGCGGGTGCGAACTGGGAGTCTGGCGCGGGCTATCGTAACTGGTCTTCAATTGCGTTCTCAAATGATGGCGACGAATTCGTCGCAGTATCTTCAAGTGATGAGCAAATGTTTGTATACAGGAAAGATGACGACGATCCGTGGGATATTACTAACCTCACTGGTGCAACCAACGCCGTCGCTCTTTCAGGTGATGGAACAACAATTGCTGTTTCACGACCAAATGGTGAGATAGCTCTCTCTGCTGACTACGGGATAACTTGGAGCGACCAGTCTGCTGCGGGTGTAAAAGAATGGGCTGATGTTGCTCTGACGACCGATGGTAAGAAACTGACAGCAGTTGCGACGAATGAGTATGCTTATTCAGGTTCGGTTGTTCTCAGTGCGAATGCACCAACGAACCTTGTAGGGGTGGCAGGAAACGAACAAGTAGCGCTGACATGGACGGCACCAACGAATAATGGTGGCACAGCGATTACCGATTACAAAATTGAATACAGTAGCAATGGCGGAAACCAGTGGAATGAATTTAGCCATAGTGCTTCAACGGCTACGGCGCAAACTGTGACCGGGCTTGTTAATGGATACGAATATATTTTTCGCGTCAGCGCCATGAATGTTGCCGGTCAGGGTGAGTTTGCAAATATGATTTCAGCGCGTCCGTCTGATGGAACGATTACGATCGGCCCGGCACAAACTATCGCTGTGACCACATTTAGTGACGAAGATAGTGCTGGTTCAGTCGGTGCAGGATGTTCGTTACGTGAGGCGATTATTGCTTCAAACACGACACAGCCGTATGGAGGATGTCCTGCAGGTGGCGGCGCTAATGATGTTATCTATTTGCCAAATGGTACCTATGCTTTTGGTAATCAGGGTCAGTATGATCTCTATGTTTATGGTGCATCGATAGTTGGTGAAGATATCAACGATACAATTATCAGAAATTTATCTTTCACATTCGCAGGTACTACCGAAACCGGTATTAATAACTTAACTCTTTCATCAAATGGCCCACCGACAGATATTCGTTTTATAGGTTCAAATAAGAACATTACGGATGTCGTGTCGAAGGGGAGTATCACTGCGTCTGTCTTGATCGGAAATGAAGCTTTTGATGTCACAGGAACGCTACTTTCTAACTACACTATTGAAGCTGAGCTGCCTAATGCGGCGATTCAATGTCTTGAAACATGTCGTCAAACGACAATAGAAGACTCATCGTTCTCTGCTCAAAGTAGTGTCTCGGTTAATGTCGGTAGTGAAGTAACACTACGTAATGTCTTTATGACTGCGCAGCAAAATATGGATCTTCAGTTAGGCCAGAATAGCGACGTGTCGGGGCTGACAATGATCGGAGATGACAACGCCGGTACTAACGTATACTTTGCGCTTGGCGCAGGTAGTGTTATCGATGATATTACGCAAACCGGTGGAGCGAATGTCGGTATCAATGGTTCACTTAACTCTGTTACTAATGTAGCGCAGACTGGGAATTCGATTTCAAACTACTATACTGCCGAGCAAGTCGATGGCATGACTATGGATGCCATAGGAAGTTTGAACTTTACGAATAATTTTGTCGGTGCAAGCATAAAAAACATTACTATTGATAGCGCCGCTTACTATACGAGTATTAACCTAGAACCCGCGTTGCTAGAAAACTTTAGCTTGAGCGGTGACAATCAAACGAGTGTCTATCTTGATATAGCAGGTACTGAGGATGCGTTAATTAAGAATGTATCTATCACAGGTATAAATGATTTCTCGGGTACGCTTGAGGGAAATGAAGTAGTTGTTGAGAACTTTGAGGCCGATAGTGTTGACTTCGAAACATTGACTGTTACTGGAGTTAATCCTAAGCTTTCAGATATTACTCTTACGAATATCAGCCTATCTCTCCAGAACACGGGATCACCAACACTTGAAAGAATAACTACTAACGGGAGTGCGGCGTATAGTGGGGCGATTAGTATTAATGGCAATAACGATGACGTTATCATCCGAGACTCGTTTATTAACAGTCCACTCGATTCAGGTATTGAGGTGAGTACCAATGTCTCCTCAGGCTCAAGCCTCCTTGTAGAAAATACTCAGGTTCAGAACCTATCAAATACGAGTAGCGCAAACGGGGCGTTGAATGTAGCCGGAATAGACGAAGTTACTCTTAATCGAGTCACTGTTAACAATGCAAAACAACAGTACTATGCTGCGGTGATAATCGATGGTGGAATCAATCACTCAATTGTTAATACAACGGTTAGCGATTCTAATGGCGGTATTGCGCTGCAAGGTTCATGGTCTACGACAACGCCTGCAGAAGTAACTATAAATAACTCAACTATTGTTAATAATACGGCCACTGACCTTTCGGCCTGGATAAGCGGTGGAGTTTCTATGACGTCTAACTCGGGACAGCCGTATGATGTTTCGATTACAAACAGTATTATTGCCGGTAATGAAGGAACGCAGTGTGCCGTAGATAGTGGTTCAGGTGATGTAACGTTGACTGCTACTAATAACGTCTCATCAGATACTTCTTGTGGTACTGGTGTGACCGGCGTAGATGTTGACGATGTCATTGTTGATACTATCGCCGATAACAGCTCCGAAGCGCCATCAATTGGATCAGGACGACTCTCTGGCAAGGTACAGACATTTGCACTCAAGCCTGAAAGCGCTGCACTCTTAGCCGGCGGTACACTTTCATGTGCACCATATGATGCTCGTGGGCTTCAGCGAGATGTTGCTGCGGGTTGTGACGTTGGAGCCTACCAAACTAACATTTTTGTCACCCCTCCGGTAGCTCCGGGAAGTGGAAATAATGGCGGATCGGGAAATACTCAACCACCAACACAAACTACCCAGAAGCCCGAGACATCAACGAAACCACAGCCATCGAACGGTATCGCAGTTGTTCCAAATGTTGAAACAGAAACCCCTGATACAACCCCAAGTCCTTCGACTGAGCAAACTCCTTCTTTAGCAAACGAAGATAATGAGAATGCAGTAACGACTGATACAAAGACAACCGATGAAACATCGTTCATCCCTTGGATCATCGGCGGACTGGTTGCTATCGTTGCTGTCGTAATCGCAACTCTTATTATCCGACGTTCTGCACGCAACTAGCACTCATTGACAGAGAGTGCCAATCTACAGTAAAATGATCGTATGACCGAACGGCAACGACAAATTCTTGCAGCAATCATCGAGCAGCATGCCGAGATTGCAGCACCTGTGGGAAGCGTGATGCTTGCCAAGCTATTTGGTGTGTCGAGTGCAACGATTCGTAGTGAGATGGCTCGACTTGAAGAGATGGGAATGATCGTGCAACCACACACTAGCGCAGGACGTGTTCCAACTGATGCAGGCTATCGTTTTTATGTTAATAGCCTTAACGAACCTCATGCTAATGAAGCACAATCTCTGCTTTTTGACCGTAGCGCAAAAGCTATTGAGGCGCGAGTGAACACACACGCTGATCGTGCAGACCGAGCGATCCGAAGTGCAGTCGACAGTCTTGTCGAACTTACTCAAAATATGGGTATCGCAACAATTGGTGACGAGCTATACATGAGTGGCATCGGAAACCTGTTTTCTCAACCAGAATTCCTACAAGGCAACCACGCACAAGGCGTTGCACGGCTGCTCGATAATCTAGAGCCATGGTTGCGCGAAGCGGCACCAAATGAGCCTCTGAACGTCTATATCGGTTCGGAGAACCCAATTGGAAAAGCGAGTGGGGCGACACTCATTATTAGTCGCTACCGTTCTCCGTTCAGTGATAATAGCTATATCGGTGTTATTGGTCCAACGCGTCAGAGCTACGCTAAGGTAATGCGACTCGTTCGTCACACTGGTGCAATGCTAGAAGAAATTCTGTAGTTGCACGCGTTCGTATAGTTTTTAAAAAAAGTTGAATCAAAATACAGGAGAAAATGATGGCAAAAACCAAAGCACAACTAGAACTAGAAAAACAAGTAGAAGAACTGACTCTTGATCTGCAGCGGACACGAGCTGACTTTGAAAACTATCGCAAACGAGTCGATGCTGAAAAACAGGCTGCTCGTGAATCTGGTACGGCGAGTGCAATCCTCAAACTCCTTCCTGTCATTGATAACATCGAACGGGCAATTGCCTACACACCCGAGGAGCTTAAGGATAATAGTTGGGCGCAAAGTGTCGCTAGTCTTGTAAAACACCTTGAGAAATCTCTCGATAGTCTTAACCTAGGGCGCATTGATGCAAAACCTGGTACTGTTTTTAATCCTGACTTTCATGAAGCTATTCAATTTGATGAAGAGGCAACAGGTGAAACAGAAGTTATTGCTGATGAAATGCAAGCAGGGTATACACTTAATGGTCACGTTATTCGCCATGCTATGGTCAAAGTAACGCGGCAATAAAAAACCACCGTAACGGTGGGAATCATGGGGATGGGCAGAGAGGAATACTAACTCTCTGCCCATCTTTTTAATAGGGGGCAGGGGTAGGCGGTTTGATCTCGAGTGTGTAGGCGTAGTGCTCGCTATCGATCCCGGGCAGTAGGTGATCGATGTCGTCGATCAGTGCTCCGGTCTTGAGTTTGAGGAGGCTGATCAGTTTAGTGACAACCTCCAGTGTGATGCTGCCGTTCTGATCGAGCGCGAGGTTCGATCGAAGCCTGTGCGAACGGGAGTGTTCTTGTGATAGCGGGGTGCCCTCACGAAGAACGACAAATGTGAACTTGCCACCTCTGTTCTTGAAAATCGCGAGTAGCGGTTTACACATCCTGACTGCAGACTCCCAGTCTTGTTCTAGTTCGGCGAACATTGATTTCTCATGCTCGTTGAGCTTGGGGTACTGCTCCAAGAAGGTCTCATGACCGCTCTTGGTTACTACGTTATGCATGCGGGTCATGACGACCGTATTCCTCTCTGGGTTGTAAAAAAAGAAAAAACCGCGAGCTGTATCAACTCAAGCGGATTCACTGTACTTCATCGCGGATGCGAAAAGACTTATTGATAATAGTCCTGATTATTTTCAAAAGCAATAGATTTTTCTGTAAAATAAGATTATGAATGAAACACCAATTGAAACCGCTCAAGTTGCACCAAATTCAGCCAAGCTCCAAGCAGTTGTAGACTATCTTCCAGGCATTACCATTGCCGGCGCAGAGTCGGCGCTTCTCGAGTGGAGTGCTGATGATAGAATTAAGTTCTTTAAGATGGATTTTGATCGAAACCAAGCGACAGAAGTATTATTTGATGTTCCCGTCCAAGAAGTGACTAATGTTGCCGGTACGACAGCAATGCTGACGCTGACTGTTGGCGGCAAAAAATATAATGCTCAGTTCAACCGGACAGCTGCCGGAATGGTTGGTATTGGCGGAGTAGCCGGACTGGCACTCGCTGCTCAAAGTGCGAAAACAACTGGTGCCCAGGCGTGGATTAACGCCTTTAAAGATCGAGGCACTCCGATGAAGGGCTACTATAGCTATGGCAAGATATTCGCAATTGCGTTAATTGTCGTTGGTGTCTTGGTTGTCGGGGTTGTTGTCGCTGTGATGATCGGCGCAATTAGCTAGACTATTTAGAGTGAAAGTATCGTTGCGATTGTAAAGAGTCCAAAGTTGAGGAGTAGTCCAATACTACCCATGACGATAAGGAGTGGTGATTTTACTTTTCCACGAATTCCAGTTGCGAGCGTCAGTGCACCAAGAATTGCTCCAGCACCTGTCGCAAATCCAAAGAGGATGCCGAGTATGAATAATGCGTAGCTTGCAAGTGCAAAGCCGATTGCAAGTTTCTTTTGCTTTGCAATGTTTTCTGTCGTAAGAGGAGTCGTACCCGACATGCTCTGAGTAAACCCAGATGGTTGCTGAACAGTTGGTTGAACTGGTGGAGACATTGGATCAGGATTAGGTGTCGGTGTTGGAGAAGGCGTTGGGTTTGTTGGAGGCATGTAATTCCTTTGTTATGATTATCTTTATTATACCAGTTGTTATGTAAATGACATCCACCTCTGTTTTAAAATAATTTATTAGCACTCTTGACAGTTGAGTGCTAACTTTTCTATAATGAATATATTGGCAATCTAGGCACTAGAGTGCTAAAATAAGAGTAAGAAATCTTTCATAGTGAATTGAATAAGGAGTACATATTTATGGGTAAAATTATCGGAATCGACCTCGGAACAACCAACAGTGCTGTTGCTTATATGGTTGCTGGTAAACCAGAGGTCATCGCAAACGCTGAAGGTAACCGTACGACACCAAGTGTTGTTGCTATCAACAAAACAGGTGAACGTCTCGTTGGGCAAGTTGCGCAACGTCAACGTGTTACTAATGCAAAAAACACTATCTATGGCGTAAAACGTTTGATTGGACGAAAGTTTAGTGACGATGAAGTGCAAAAAGACCACGACATCATGCCGTATGAAATCGTTAAAAATGGTGACGCCGTTGCCGTAAAACTTGGCGACAAAGAATACAGTCCAGAAGAAGTGTCTGCAATGATCCTTTCAAAGATCAAAGCTGATGCCGAAGCTTTTCTTGGTGAAAAAGTCACTGAAGCGGTTATTACCGTTCCTGCGTACTTCAATGACTCACAGCGACAAGCGACGAAAGATGCTGGTAAAATTGCAGGCCTTGAAGTAAAGCGTATTATCAACGAGCCAACTGCCGCGGCACTTGCCTATGGACTTGAAAGTAAGAAAGACGAAAAGATCGCTGTATTCGACCTCGGTGGTGGTACATTTGACGTCTCTATCCTCGAACTCGGTGACGGTGTCTTCGAAGTAAAATCAACAAATGGTGATACACACCTTGGCGGAGAAGACTTCGACAACCGTATCGTTAACCACTTCCTTGATGTATTCAAACAAGAGCAAGGTATTGACCTCAAGTCTGACAAAGCGGCAATGCAACGTCTTAAGGACGAAGCTGAAAAAGCAAAGAAAGAACTCTCTTCGACAAACGAAACAGAGATTAACCTTCCATTCCTTACCGCAGACGCCGATGGCCCAAAGCACTTTGAATACAAGTTGACTCGAAGCAAGCTTGAAGAACTTGTTAAAGACCTTATCGATGGTGTTGCGAAGCCTGTCGAAAACGCGCTGAAAGATGCCGGACTAAAAACTTCTGATATTGACGAGATCGTTCTCGTTGGTGGTATGACTCGTATGCCCGCTGTCGTTGAAAAAGTGAAAGCAATTTTTGGTAAAGAACCACTTAAGGGAGTTAACCCTGACGAAGTTGTTGCTATCGGTGCAGCGATTCAAGGTGGTGTGCTTGCCGGTGATGTAAAGGATGTCCTTCTTCTTGATGTGACTCCACTTTCTCTCGGTATTGAAACAATGGGTGGTGTTGCGACTAAGGTTATCGAACGAAACACGACAGTTCCAACCAGTAAGTCTGAAACATTCTCAACTGCTGCTGACAACCAACCACAAGTAGAAATCCACGTAACTCAAGGTGAGCGCGAGCTCGCGAATGACAACAAGTCACTTGGTAAGTTTGTACTTGATGGTATTGCACCGGCGCCTCGTGGCGTGCCGCAAATTGAAGTTACTTTCAATATTGATGCCAACGGTATCCTTAACGTGACCGCAAAAGACAAGGGAACTGGTAAAGAACAAAGTATTACTATCTCTGACAGTGGTAACCTCTCGAAAGAAGATATTGAAAAGGCGGCAAAAGATGCAGAAGCTCACGCTGACGAAGATAAGAAAAAGCGTGAAGCAATTGATGCGCGAAACGGTCTAGAGAGCTCTATCTACCAAGCTGAAAAAATGCCTGATGAGTTCAAAGATAAGATTAGCGACGAAGACAAAAAGGTGATTACCGACGCTGTTGAAGAAGCTAAGAAGCACAAAGACTCTGAAGACAAAGAAGAACTTGAAGCTGCAGTTAAAGCACTCAATGACGCAATCATGCCAATTGGTGCAAAGATGTACGAAGCCGCTGCCAAAGAGGAAGCACCTGCCTCTGAAGATGGTGAGAAAAAAGATGACGAACCTGTCGAAGGCGAAGTTATCGACGAGAAGAAAGAAAAGTAAGGATGAGTTTGTATGACGCCGCTAAAGATGCACTTAAAATTGCACAAAAAGCGGATAATATAGACTTAATTCAAAAACTTTTAGATGTGCAAGAAAGCGCACTTGATATGCAAGCGAAGCAACAAGAACTACAGGCTAAGCTAGCTAAAGCCGAAGGTGAAATTGCCTCTCTTAAAACCCTGGCTAAGTTTAAGCTTATGGATGGTCATACATATATGATTGATCAGGATTCTCCCCAGAGAAGTCTATGTCCCGTCTGTACGATGAAGAATGGATTTGCTGTTCCTCTTTTACAAGGGAGCAACTGGTGTGCTGCTTGTAGCAGAAACTACAAGTAAAAGCGTTAAAAAGAGCTCGGTATGTAACCGGGCTCTTTTTTTTAGGTTATTATAACTCTTCGAAAAGCGCAGCCCAGACCATACCAGGATCGGCACGGTAAATTGGAACGTAGTACCATGACCCATCGGGGTTGACGAGTTCTGGGTAGGTGCCGTGTCGTTCGATCAGTGAGGCGAAGTTCGCATACTGTTGTTTGTACTCTGGTCGTTTAAATCGTTTGAGAATATGAAGGTAGAAGGTACCATGCCAGGTCCAGATAGTCGTTCCTGTGTAGTTCGGCATTGCAGTATTTCCCATTGCGATACGATATTTGAATAGTTCAGAATGTTCGCCGTATTGCAGAGGGTAGGTTGCATTCAGTTTTGCTTTCGTGATGTAATCGCACGTTTTATTAACGAGATCTTTGTCGGTGATGACATCAAGGAAGAATGGCATTAGGGCGCATTCTGAGCTGAAGGCTTTGATGCTACGATCAGCGTTAAAGTAGTCGCCATTCCAGTAGTAGTCCATAAGATCTTTTCGGTATTTATCTTCATCATAACGAAATGCTGTCAGTCCTAGCTTTTTTGCACAGTGTGCCATGCGAGCAATCAACGCAATACTGTAGGCGCTGCGATCGTAATACACAGCATCGCGCATTTCGGCATAGCTGACATTGAGAAGATCGCCAGTTTCCGGTTCGAGGTAGGCTTTTATGTATTTCTTTAGTTGCTGTTGCAAGAAGTCATGCTCAGATTTATTGAGTTGATAATTACTCACAGTAAGAGAATGTAATAGCCATGGAAGGGCATCGATGCTTCGTTTTGCAGGAGCGTTAAAGGTATTACCGGCTTGGTCGATACAGAGGGTAATAGTATTGGCCCGACGATAGTGTTTCATTACCCATTTCAGGGTATGAAGTACTTTGTCTTGCTGTCCTAAATTAACAAGCGACTCCGCGACTGTGCCAAAATCACGCATCCAAAAGAAGTCGTAATGGCCAAGACTTGTGCGATAAAAATCACCTTCCCAAAGCCTATCTCTAATTTGGGTGCAGATTTCTTTGGCTGATCCTTCGAACCGTTCGATTGACCCGAAATAACGGTTATGAAGTTGGCGATATTCAGCTCGCACTAACCCAAGTACCGTACCCACGCTTCTAATAACAGGTTTCATTGTCGTCAGTATACCTTGGTTAGATAAGCGTATACAAGATAAAAATAGGGGAGGGGTGCTGCTTTGCTCAGCAAATAGATAGGCGTATAATAAGTAGTACGTAACCTTAAATTAAAGGAGCAGTGTATGGATCTATGGTCAATTATAGTATGGGTCGTAATCGGTGGACTCGCCGGTTGGGTCGCATCTAAGATCGTTGGAACAGATAAAAGCCAAGGGTTGCTTGGAAATATCGTTGTCGGTATTCTCGGAGCACTTGTCGGAGGTTTCCTTATTGGTTTACTCGGTGGCGAAGGATTTAGCGGATTCAATATCTGGAGCTTCCTCGTTGCACTTCTTGGAGCAGTCATCTTGCTGTTCATCTGGAAAGCAATTTCAGGCCGAAAAGCTTAATTTCGTTTCTGTGTAAAAGGGTCGCCTCGGGCGGCTCTTTTATTTTTTACAGAGAAAACGCGTTATTTTTTGGTGATCAAATCGGTCTAGCACTCTAGACTTTTGAGTGCTAAATTTGTATACTAAGTACAAATGAGTAAGCGTGATTATTACGAAGTATTGGGTGTTGGCAAAAATGCGAGCGCCGATGAAATAAAAAAGGCTTTTCGGCAAGCTGCCGTTAAACATCACCCCGATAAAGAAGGGGGTGATGAGGCGAAGTTCAAAGAGATTAACGAAGCATACGACGTCCTAAAAGACTCACAAAAAAGACAGCGTTATGACCAATTTGGGCATGCCGGTGTTGGCGGGTCGGGAGGTGGCGGAGGTGGCTATGGTGGCAATCCATTTGAAGGATTCCAAGGCCAAAATGTTAACTTTGACTTTGGTGAAGGCCTTGGCGATATTTTTGGTCAATTCTTTGGTGGCGGTAGTCAACGCAATCGCGCTCCTCAAAAAGGTCGTGACGTAGAAGTTGCCCTACAACTTACTTTCGAAGAAGCTGTTTTTGGCGTTGAGCACGAGTTTGAACTTGATATGGACGCAGAGTGTAGTCACTGTAAGGGCACGACTGTCGAGCCGGGTCACGATATGAAGACGTGTCCTACCTGTAAAGGTGCCGGTCAACAAACTCGTATTATGAACACTATGTTCGGCGCAATTCAGCAAAATGTTACCTGTGAAACCTGTAAGGGACGAGGAAAAGTACCTGAAGTTATTTGTACTGTCTGTCACGGTAAGGGCACTGAGCACAAGCGTCAGACAATTACCCTCAAGGTTCCTGCCGGTATTGATGATGGTGCCACTATTCGCCTCAGTGGTCGCGGTGAAGCTATTGGCGGGGGAGAAAAAGGCGATTTGTACGTTAATATCCGAGTCAAAGCCCACAAGCACTTTACTCGTGAAGGAGATATTATCCTTTCCGAGGCACATGTTGGCATGGTTGATGCGGCGCTTGGTACTGAAATTGATGTTGAAACTGTCGATGGTACTGTTCGTATGAAGATTCCTACTGGCACTCAGTCAGGCACCGACTTTAAGCTATCGAATCACGGAGTTCCGCACATGAACAGCGAACGACGTGGCCCGCACATCGTGAATATCATTGTTGATACACCGCACAAGCTATCAAAAAAGCAACGCGAACTGCTTGAAGCGTTTGATTCTAAACGACGATAACTACAGCATCATTACGGGGTTAATCAAGCAGATGTGCTACACTAGTAACACCTATGAACCAGCCGAAACCTCTCTTTCTTATTGTCAGTTCAAGCCTTGATGCACCAGGGGCTGTTTTACTAAAGGCAACTGCTGAACAGCAAAATCTTCAAGCTGAAATCGTTGTGATTGGGTCTGAAGGACTCACTGCGCGTATCCATAGCGCTGACTATATCGTCTATCGGATTGGTCCGAAATCATACAATTTATATGCTGAACTTTTAGAAACACTTGAGGGCGCACCAAAAATACAACTCGCGCATATGTTAAAAGCGTTTGATAAAGCCGAAACCCATGATGTACTCTTTGCTGCTGACATTGCCATCCCACGTACTTGGCAAATTGATCGAAGCTATGCGCCGACTGAGTTTCCTTTTATCGTCAAGATTACTCGAGGTAACCAGGGACTTGGTGTCGAACTCATTAATTCGACAGACGATTTCCAAACATTCCTCGCTAGTTACGAAGGTGATGTCTTTGTCGCCCAGGAATTTATCGCCGAAGCAGCAGCCAGTGACAAACGTCTATTCGTCGTGGGTGATACAGTGGTTGCGGCGATGCAGCGTCGCTCGGCGTCTGATGATTTTAGAGCTAATCTCCACCTCGGTGGTTCAGCTGAAGCTTATACCCCAACCGATACAGAGGTATCGCTTGCTTTGGCCTCTCTTACCGCTTTTGATATTGATTTTGCTGGGGTTGATATTATCGATAGTGAACGTGGCCCGCTTGTACTGGAGGTAAACCCTTCCCCAGGGTTTGGCATCGCTGAGATTACCGGAATTGATGTCGCAACTGAAGTAGTAACGTATGTAACGAGGAGCAAATAATGATTGATTTAACGACGATTGACCCAGAACGATTAGGCCAGACCCAGAAAGCAATCCGTGAAGAAATCATTACACGCGGTTGGAAGGCGAGTATTCCTTATGTTGGCTCTGCGCACTGTTTTATTACTCGAGCTGATGGAAAGGAACTTCATATCTTTAGTGCCACGCCCCCAACAACGACGTTTGCTGCGGCGAATCTTGCTAATGACAAGTTCGCTACCTACCAGTTATTAAAAGACGCGAATGTATCACAACTGCCAACGATTATGGTGGGATCAAACGACAGCCTTGATGAAGCAGAAGCATTTATGCACGAGCAAGGTGTTGTTGTCGTCAAACCAGTTGACGGTGGGCACGGTAAGGGAATTACAGTGAATATTACGACTCGCGAACAGCTTGAAGAAGCGTTTATTGTTGGGTTGAAGGGTACAAAGAACGTAACGGCAGTGATCGTTCAAAAGCATTACCCTCATCCTGCGATGTATGATCTTCGTATCGTTACTATTGATCACAAATATGCAGCAGGCATTCAGCGTGTAGCTGCTCGAGTCTTTGGGGATGGACAACACACCGTTGGTGAACTTATTGATATCGAAAACCGAAAGGAGAATCGCGGCAAAGCCTACAAAGCGCAACTTGCAACAATCGACGTTGATCGTGCGAAATTGTACCTCAACGAACGGATTTGGGAAATTCCTGCCGATAACGAAGAGGTAACTGTGCTTGGTGTTGCTAACTACGGTGCCGGTGGAGAGACTGTTGATGTGACTGATGATCTTCCTGATTGGCTTATCGAAGAAGCTGAGCGCATCTCACGGGCAACTGGATTGTTTGTTGCCGGTGTTGACTTTATGCTTGCGAAACAGCCAGAGAAACATATGACCCGCGAAGAATTAGACCCGGCTATTACTGAAGTGAATAAATGTCCACTACTGACAATGCACGATACGCCAACGAGCGGAAAGAACCGTCATGTCACTGAACGCTACATGGATTATCTCGCGTCGCTATAAGGCTGTTCTTCGAGCCACCACCCCTTACGAGTATTGACTTATTATCAAAAAAATGATACTATTGTTCGGTAGTATTTAATATAACTTCGATTGTCAATCGTTGTTATTATAAGCATAAGGTTTATATTAAAAGTATGTCTGACTTTGATGATGCAAAAAACCGCGATATGATCCTGATGGCAGGGTCTTATCTCGATCCTCAACGCGATGCAGTCCGGAAGCTTGAAAAGCTCCTCGGTCGTCAAATCACCGTTTTAGTTGTACTTGATGCCTCTGATCCGTCAGCAATCTCTCACGTTGCCGTCGACAATAAAGCTATTGTTGTTCACTGTGACTTCTCAACACCTATGAGTATTCACAAGGCAGTCGCTCCGTATAAAGAGCGACTTCTTGCGGTCACTTGCCGTGCTGAAAAGAACGTTCCACTCTTTAAGAAACTGATTCCGCACATTCCTTACGTTAACTCTCCAACAGAGCTATCTCTTGATTGGACGACTGACAAAGTGCGCATGCGTCAGCTCCTTCGTAACTATGACAAGTCTATTTCTCCAAAGTTTACCGTTGTTCACGATGCAACCAAAGAAACACTCGATCGTATCGAGAAAACAGTGGGATTCCCATTAATCATTAAGCCTTCAGGACTTGCTGCAAGTCTTCTCGTGACTTTGTGTTACCACCGTGAAGAACTTGAAGCTAACCTCAAGAATACTGTTCGTAAAATCGATCGTATCTACAAAGAGCGCAAGGGCCGTGGTGAACCACAAATCCTTGTCGAAGAATTTATGGAAGGCGCAATGTTCTCAATTGATGCCTACGTTAACCAACGTGGAGTTATCTATTACACGCCACTGGTACACGTTCGTACTGGACGTTCAGTTGGATTTGAAGACTTTTTCGGATACATGCGTATCACCCCAGTTATCTTGAAGCCTCACAAAGTCGAGGATGCTCGTCGTGTTGCTGAAAAATCTATTGAAGCACTTAACCTTCGTAGTACAACCTGCCACATCGAACTTATGAAAACCGAAGATGGCTGGAAAGTTATCGAACTCGGTCCACGTATTGGCGGATTCCGTCACGAAATGTACGAACTTTCGTATGGGTTTGATCACTCGCTTAACGATATTCTTATCCGTATTCCTAAAAAACCTGTCCTCACAAAGAAAGCTAAAGGATTTACTTCTGTTATGCAGTTCTATGCTCGTAACAAGGGTAAACTAAAGAGTATCGAAGGTATTAATAAGGTTCGTAAACTTGCTTCTTTTGAACGAATTGATATCAAGAAAAAACCAGGTGATATGTGTGACTTTGCTCGTAATGGCGATGATCCTGTCTTTACTATTGTCTTGTTCAACCGGAATCGCTCGAATCTTCTTGCTGATATTCGCCGTCTTGAACAGGCTATTAACATCAATGTCATCAAGACTCAACGTAAAGTCAGTACTGCTGCCTAAGCCTTCTCTCAGACCACTTTTTTAACCTGCTATAATATGCTCATGGTAATACGATCATGAGCTTGTGGCGTCCGCATACTACTGCCATTTTAATTGGCGGCGTCGTTGCCATTATCCTTGCAAGCGCAATTGCGTTTGTCGCAGCTAATTTCCAACCAAAGACGGAAATACGGATGGGCAGCGGGGTATTTAGTGCCCGAGTTGTTGATACTCCAAAGACACTCGAAAAAGGGTTATCAGGTACTCCTAAGATGAGCCCAAATGACGCTATGCTGTTCGTATTTGAATCTGATGCCAAATGGGGTATATGGATGAAAGATATGAAAGTAGCGATTGATATCGTGTGGCTTAACAATAAAAAAGAAGTTATCTACATTGTGAAAAATGCTTCACCCGATCTGTCGACGTCAAAGACATTTACCCCTAATGATCCTGCTCGCTATGTTATTGAAATCGCTGCCGGTGGTGTCGATAGGAATAATGTTCGAATCGGGGAGCGGGTGCTGTTTACACTAGAAGGGGAAAGTAACTAGTATGATGGTTATCGCTGTATTTATAGTGCTCGCGGCTGCATTATTTGCGGGTGCGTTTGTATCAAAGCGTCGGTTTGGCTTGTTAGGACTTGCTTTGACGGCAGGAGCAACCCTCAGTAGCATCTGGAGTTATGATGCGGGATTAGTCGTCTCGAGTACTGGTCTCGTACCTGAAGGTCCCTTGACGACTGCAGTGACACTTTCGTTGATAGTGTTGCTACCGGCAATTATCCTTTTGTTTCACGGATATACGTACAAGGAAAATGCAGCTCGTGTTATCGGCTCTTTATTGTTCACGATTCTTGCACTTGCTTTCCTCGTTGAGCCGCTTCAGTTCGTCCTTCCACTTGAAGGAATGGCTGCAGATATCTACCGATGGCTTATGGATAATAAAGAAATAATCATCAGTGTCGGTGTTGTTATCGCGATTATTGATCTGTTTTTCACCAAGCCGGCAAAGCTTGCTGAAAAGAAGCGTTAACATTGACACTTCACCTCTGTCGATGTATAGTGTGAAGAGCTTTTTGCTACTGTACGGGTCCGTAGCTCAGCTGGTTAGAGCACCTGCCTTTTAAGCAGGGTGTCATGGGTTCAAGCCCCATCGGACCCTCCAAGATAAGATACTCACTCTAGTGAGTATTTTTTCTTAGGTTAAGATTGTTTGTATTAAATAGGTAGGTGAAGCGAATACGACGAGCAGCGAAAGTCCATATTTCGTGGTGTATTGCTATCGGTTGCTTCTGTTTCGTTGTGGGAGTGTGGCTATCGACCTATCTTCGCTTAGATAGCGTGGTGCTGATCGGTGGTAGTGGTTCTGTTGTAGGGTTCTGCTTGTGGTGGAAGCGAGTGTATATCCTACCGATCCTCGTCATCGGTTCTCTGGGTATTGGGGTGGGGTATGGATCTATTTCACTTGGAAAACTAGAGGTCTACACGCCCTTGATTGGCAGTACTGTGACCTTGAGTGGACGAGTAAAAGAGGATCCCGTACTTAACAGTAAACGGGCACTTGTCGTGCAACTCGATTCGATTGTTGTCGATTCTTATCAGCTTCCGGGATCGGTCTATGCGAGTCTTCTCGGAAAGCCCGATGTCCTCAGGGGTGATACGGTGAGGATTGAAGGTGTCTTTACTGAAGGGTTTGGAACTTTTGCCGGGGTTATGTATACGGCAAAGCTTGGTGAAGTCATTCGTCCGCAGCCGGGCGACCTTGGAAGAGTCGTACGTGACTGGTTTGCCACGGCAGTGCGAACCGCAATACCCGAGCCACAAGCGAGCCTCGGTATAGGATATTTGACCGGACAAAAATCAGCACTGCCTGATGACTTATCTGAAGCGCTTCAGATAGCCGGCCTCAGTCATATCGTTGTCGCGAGTGGGTACAACCTTACGATTCTTGTACGATTAGCCCGTCGGGTGTTTATGAAAGTATCGAAATATGTATCAGCACTCTCTTCAGCAATTATGATCATCTGTTTTATTGCTGTCACCGGGTTGAGTCCGAGCATGACACGTGCCGGATTGGTGTCGGGTCTCAGTTTGGCGGCATGGTATTACGGGCGACGTTTCCATCCTTTTGTTTTGTTGCCATTTGCCGCAGGGGTGACAGTACTCTTTCAGCCAAGTTATGTCTGGGGCGACTTGGGATGGCAGTTAAGTTTTAGTGCCTTTGCCGGTGTTATGATCGTTGCGCCGTTGTTGCAGAAGCTATTTTTTGGTGATAAAGAACCAAGTGTCATTCGACAAATCCTTGGCGAAACTGTTGCGGCGCATATTGTGACGGTGCCGATTGTGGTCATTGCGTTTGGGGTGCTGTCGAATGTTGCGATTCCGGCAAACATTTTAATTGTTCCATTGGTACCCCTTGCGATGCTACTCACGTTTATTTCTGGCGTGATTGCCCTCGTATTTCC
>Ga0247808_10000072_pt1 | contig 86053 bp, 139 predicted proteins | sample UWRJL089202R1_FD_179914 | JGI IMG/M metagenome (GOLD analysis project Ga0247808, IMG submission 179914) | Plant litter microbial communities from Arlington Agricultural Research Station in Wisconsin, United States - UWRJ-L089-202R-1 | ecosystem: Environmental > Terrestrial > Plant litter >...
TTTGAACCTATAGCAAGTCTTGACGCATAATCGTTCTGTGCTTTGAACGCAATCGTAGTCATCATCGAGTCTTTGATTCCGTTATCGTATATCTTCTTGTGTGCTGTCTGTGAAATCAGCACGAGAAAGATATTCATTCCCGCACCCTCTGCAATAAGTCGCTCAAGAGCAATCTTAGCTCCTTCACCACACTGCTTTATAAAGGTTGCGAACTCGTCAATCACTATATACATAGGTACGCTGTTATCTTCAACAGTATCGCCCTTCTTCATACTAGCCTTCCAGCTCGCTCGGTTACGCTTTTCAAGTTCACCGACTGTACGACGTAGAACTCCTCTGAAAGCGTCAACATCGCTGTTTACGTAAGCGCCTTTTGCGAACTTCGCATAGTCTTGTGCTTTAGGCGACCATATCGCTACTTCTGCAATCTTGACCATATCTTCGAGCATAAACTTTACCATCGTTGACTTTCCAGACCTAGACATACCAGAGATAAGGGTGTGCCCCATTTGTCGTGGTCCCATAGTCACAGCTGTACCAATCTCGGTTTCACCAAGTCGTATCTGTGCCGTTTCGGTTTTCTTGACCTTGTAATCTTTCATCATATCATCGAATACATTTCTACTCATAACATATCCTTTCTGGTTATTCAAACCATTCAATTAACGTGTGTGTACTGGTCTCGACGTTCCCGTCATCATCAGTACCCTCGTATTCAGTTTCTTCGTATCGGTAGCCCATTTTGTCGCAGTGGTCGCAGTATAATCGCTGACCGTCCTCTTCGTAATCAGAGTGCAAGCACTCCAACCAAAAGGGTGTGCCATAACTGGCCCATGTACCTGTAGCTATATAATTGACTTTTATCTGCTTGCTCATACTACTATCATAGCACGAAAATAGATAAAATACAATACCTTTTATTTATCGAGTATTGTTGTTAGTGCCCGTTCGGTAGACCAGCCTAAGTGGTTGATCCTATAAAACAAAGTTCTGTAGCCTATCCCTGTGATTTCAGCCCACTCGGTGATATTGTGCGTTTCTCCGTTGAAGGTAACGTAACGGTTAGTAGACCTGTTATTGGCCTGCTCTTTAGGGGTTGCCCACCGACAGTTTTTTGGTTCGTAATCTCCATCGTTGTCAATTCTGTCGATTGATGTACCAGGAGGCTTCTCTCCCATATCGGTACAAAAATTGGCAAAACCACTCGCGCCCAGCCACCTATCGCACATCTTGACACCACGACTGCCGTGACTACTATAACTTCTCGTCTTGGGGTTATAGCACCGTTGCCTCATACTATTCCACGTTTGATATAGTGGGTGGGATCCAGGCTTGAACTCTACACCCTTGTACATAATCCGCACACCCCTGTTCTGCGGGAGTATATTAGTTATCTTGCCGTGAACAATAATCTGTGTCTGGTGCATACTGCAATATAGTTTATAGTTCCTGATATTGTTACAACCGTCAACGTAGCAAGCTCTCATAAGCCTATTTTACCACTAAAGTAGCTAATTGTCTAGGCTGTTGTACCATTCGCTATCGCTGACCGCACCAAGTTTAGCCATAAAAGGTTCAAACTCATCAACTCGCAAACACAAACCACCTGGGCTGCAAATCAAACCACCGTTAACCCAAAGGCTAAAGTTAATATGAGCAGGGGTTTCGTTGGTAATCCTGTACGTAATTCGGTCAATCATTATTCTTCACTTTCTTCGGCCATCTCGACCACTTCTTGTGCTTCTTCAATCAACTCCTCGAACTCGCTCTGCTTCGACAAAAGCCACAAAGCGTCGTCATACGTTTCTATATCGTATTCAGCCCCCTCGAGGACCTCTCGTAAACTAACTGACATTTTAGCTCTCCATTCTGTGCAAACATTTCATACACGTTACTTTTCTATCGTTAGTGGTTACGTTCATATCCTGTGTAACCCATTGACCGCACAGCAAGGCCCATTTACCTTTAGTGCCGAACATCTTATCGTACTTGCTCTTTACGCGCCCACGACCTTTTCTACGATGGACAACGACCCGATGCGAACTAATCCTGGGACGGGGGCAGGCTCGAACAAATGTTTTCGCCGCCTCACGCAGACTCATCTTCGTCCTCGTCATCGGCAAGGCCATCACAGCAGGACCGTGGGTACCCAGGCTCATCACCGTCAATCAACGTGCCGCAAGTCATGCAACATAACCCGTCCTGCACATAGTCTTCAAAGAAACTCATACGTTCTCCTTTGCAATCGGTTGTCCCGTGATACCATTCTTGAAATCACTTAGACGTTCACCTAGCTCAGGCTCGCTTGTAACCCAACCGATAGTTTTGCCTGCACACAGTATCTCACCGTTAGGCATTACGAGAACATCTAACTTAGCCAGTGTTATTTCTTTAGGTGCTTTGTTCATACTGTTGCCTCGATACCGTAAAAGTTGCACCAGAACTCTTCTCGCCTTGCCCTGATCTGCCTGTCTTCTGGGTAGTCTTTCACACTCTCCATATAATCAGGTGTACAGGTTGGGCAATAAGCACTGTTCAATACTGGTATCACCACGGCAAGCTCATCGTGTTTCAACAGGTTGTTGCAATTATCGCAAACCAATTCAGGTATCCTGCTGTACGACATTAGCTCGTCATAAGTAACCGTAAGGTAGCCTATGTTCTTGGGTGTTCTTTCAAAAATTGCCATTACAGTTGTGCTCCTATAGCTTTGATGCCTTTTATAATTGTTTTCAGTTCGTAGTTGCGAAAGGCTGACTCAGCGTATACGACCGCGCCCTTACCGAAGTGGTAGTGGTTGTCGTCTAGGTACTCTTGAGCTTCCTTCTCGGTCAGGAACGCTACCCCGTCGTAGGTACTAGCCGCGGGTAGAAGGTCGATGTCATACGTCCAGTGGGCATCTTCAAGACCGTCGCAATAACAGCCTTCTTCACCTAGCTGGGGCAGCTTATCGTAGTCGAAATCGCTCTCTTCTAAAATATCCGTACAGGTATGACAATAATGTTCTTCTGCGCCCTCGTAGGTCAGACGCTCAGTGTGGTCCCCACAGCCATCACGCTTTTCAACTTTTATCTCATCGTATATACGAAAGATAGGCGTGTCGGTGTGTCGGTTGTCCTGTGTTTCGAGTAGGTTAGCGGTTGTTTTGAAAAACTCGGCTAACTCATCATCGAGTTCAATCGTCTTGACCATTTTGTCGCTCCTCTTCTACTATGCTCATCACAAGCAGGTTAGTTATATAGTTCTCCGTATACTCGCTTGGTTCACCGTCTGAGGGCGACCAACCGCTTAACGAATACAGTATGCTCACCGAAGATCGGATAAGGGCATCACTGCGGTCTGGGTATCTATCCTTCATCATAAGCATTACACGCTCATCGAACGTATAGTGCTCCCGAGTGATAGGTACACCGTCTTTGACTTGAGGAGCAACGTAGTTACCCCAATCTGGTAGGTTCACTTTAGCCTTTGTCATTATTAGCCTCTTTCTCAGCTATCCTCTTACGAAGTTCGTTGCGAACGTCTGCTCGCATCTCGCCCTCGTGAAAGTTTGATACACCGAACCCGATAAGGTATGCCAGTGATACTAGGTACATAACCAAGTCATCACCGACAGCCTTATGCAGAATAGTTGCTATTAAAATAAAAGCCCCTAATTGAAACAGGTCGTGTTTCCATTTCCTATCGAGTATCACCATTATCGTATTTCCGTTTCCACAAGCATTGTTGCATTGAAACGGTTAGCAATACGAGTGCCGTAACCTGGCTCAACTGAAACGATCCAAACGGCATCAACATCAGCGACATTCATTCGCCCGTCGTTGTCGTTGTCAGTTACAATCGCCACGTCCCGATACTTGTTAATGTTAATATCATCAATAACAGCCGAGTAGTTAGTACCACCACCAATGTTACCGCTAAGGGATACCTCATCGCTAAAGTATTTGGTAATCACCGTAACGTGGTTAAGCCTTTTGACGGTGTTCGCAAGAATACGCTCGGCTTTACCAGTCTTTTCATCGCTCATACTTCCCGAACGGTCAATATAAACAACTAAAGTTTTACCTGGGCTGCGAGTCTTACGTCGGCCCTTCTTGACGATAGCGCCTTGGTATTTCTTGTTTGGTCGTGCATAGCTTTTGTTTCGGCTCAACTGTTGCTCTTTGATGAAGTAACGGTTAAGGGAGTAGAACAATTCAAGTTCAGCGTCAATATCGACCTCGTCCCGCAAACCTTTTTGAATGTCTGCTTGCTCGTATCGTTCCTGTCGCTCGACTTTGATTTTCTTCAGTAAGTCCTTCTTAACTTTATCGCTCATACCGCCTGGCTGGGGACTAGGCGAAACAGATGTATCCTGCTTTTTCTTGTCGTCAAGGTCTCCTGCGCTCGCCCCACTACTTTGACCTTTGCCATCTCCTTGAATACAATCACCAAGCGGTTGACCTTTTGCCTTGCCGTTCTTGATTAAGTCGTCATAGATTTCAATGGCGTCTTTGCCGTAGTACTTATTGTGGGCACGTCGTTGCACGTTCAAACCACCTGCTAGAGGACCACCGATATTAAAGTGTCGGCTGTCAACCTCATCGTAGTAGTGGGACAACTCTAAGTCACCAGCCATGTTCCGAATTTCGTGGTCATCACGTCCGTCACCCCAGATTTTGTCGTCTAGGTGGCGAAGGAGCGTGTGCAATACTTCGTGACGGGCAACCAACGATTGCTCGTTGATGTTAAGAGTGCCGTTAATTACTATTCCTTGCGGGTTGGTAAAACCGATTACGCCCTTTTCATCTGTCCATCGAGTACCGAGTTGCTGTAGGGCAACACCGTATGAAGTATAGCCATGACGCTTCAAGGATTTCACGAGTGCGTCTAGCTTGTCCTGGTCGTCATAGATTTTCATATTATTCCCGTTCTTCGATACGTTTGCTTAATCGAGCGTGTAGGCTGCTGACTTGGATACCGTTAGTACCAGTCGCGCCCTTCTCACCCGTTTGCTTAGCCTTTGGTTCAGCTTTTTCACGACTAAAGAAACTATTGCCGCGAATATCAACGTCTACTTCTTTGTAGGCATCAATAAGTGCAACTGCGTCCTTACCGATGAAACTTGGTGAGAACAATTTAACGTCCTGCACTGATGTTGCGAATTGCAAGAGCCGAGTCAAAGATCGAGGAGTAGTAAAGACGTTGGTTTCTTCTGTGAAGCCCTTGTCGTCTGTGAATACCAAACCGTCCTCGTTGATTAGCTTGTCAACCATAACTCGAACGTCATCGTCTTCAGGCACATCAACACCAAAGTTCGTCCACCATTCTTTAGCGTCTTGTGTCCAACGTACCCACGCAAAACGGTTACGCATTGCAGGAGATAGTTCATAGTTACCGTAGGCAATCGCAGGGTTCATTGCTGCCACGATGATTGTTTCAGGGTGGAGCTTTGTACCATCTGGTAAGTGCCGTGACTCAATAAGTGTCAGCAAAGCATCTGCTGTTTCCTTTACAGAGGTATTAAGCTCATCTAGGAACAATACTGTACGTTCTTTTACAACCTTGTCAAGAAGGCCAAGGGAGTAGTACTCACCTGTATGACTTTCGTGGTCGGCTACGATTACACCTGCGATGTCTTCCTCGCTCAGTGTGCTTGCGAGTAGCTTGACAACGGGAATATCATTCTCGTTTGCCCAGCTCTCAACGATTGCTGATTTGCCCATACCTGCTTGACCTTCGATTGCTAAGGCAATACGAGGTTGCTCTTTGATACGGTCCAGCATCTTTTCAATTAGTGATGTTTTGCTCATTATGATTTAACTCCTTTAAAGTCTTTATCAGTTGCAAAGTTCAGCCGAACTCGTATCTCCATCAAACCCTTACGAATAAAGGCTTCATTGATACTCTGTGAGAACGGAGCTTTACCAGATTTAGTATAAGTTGGGCGAATATAGTGCCCTTTGTCAATGCTCGTCTTAGCTGGTCCTTCGAGTCTCACCCGAGGAAGCATATACGTCATTTCCTCTTTGATTTCTTTGTGAGCGCCGTATCCAATCATTACAGACCTTTCATTTTGGTGGCGTCAATGACGACACGGTAGCTGAACTCAGGGAGCTCAATCCATTCTGAACCTTCAGTAAGTTGGGCTTCAACTGTACCGTTTGCAACTGCACCGACTCCCTTGTCGCTGTCCCAGCCAACAATTTGCTTGTACTGTTCAATGCGAAGGTGCCCTGGTAGCATAGCATCGGCAAGAATACCTGCGAAGATGTAGCCTTCTGGTGCGATTACGATTACTTTTTGTCCGTTTGAATAATTGTTCATAGTGTGTTTCTCCTTTCAAGAGAATTAAAATAAAGTTGAACGTATGTAACTGGGCTAAGGCGTTTTGATCGCCTCACCCTCTTTTGCTTTACGGTTTTCTTCGAGGACTACTTCTGTAGCGTCAAAGTTGCCGTCATATATATCTGAACTGTACTCAGACACGAAATCGTCCGCTATTTCAATAGCACCGTTCGCGTCCTTGTAATCTGACCAAGCGGTTGAAACTTCATCGCCATACATTATGTCGATTGCTTCCCACTCGTCATACCCGAAGACTTCCATCATATTAGTTACGTTGTAGTCCTCGGTGTGGCTGTCGATGTATGGTTCGTCATTGTCTACATTCTCCTTGTTAATAGAGAGAGTGCCGATGTCGATGAACCCTGCACCGCCTTCTTCGTCTTGATATTCAATCTCGAAGTCGCCATCGTGCTTTTTGATTGCCGCAACTAGCTTACCGAACGTGATGTGGGCATTCTTACCTTCACCGTCACGCCAGCTTTCTTTAACTAACCTTCCCGCAAAGTAACTTTGTAGGTTGTTTGAATAGGCCCAGCGACCAGTGGCCCACCCACCAACGCTGACGTATTCTTCGCCGTCGAACTCTTTGTAGTCAATCTCAGCTAAAGCGTCCTCGTTGATAATGTTATATTCACTATCAGTCTGAACTGCCTCGATGTACGCAAAAAGCTCTTTGGCTATCTTTGGGTGGGCACTGATGCTCACTGTGGCAGAACTTTGGTTTGCCATTTACTGACCTCCTCTCATCTCACCTAGAACCACTAGGCGACGTTGCGACTGCTCGATCTCCTGTAGTTCACGAATAAGTCGCAGGTTGTTACCACTGCCTTTACGAGTCTTCTCAAGTTGTCTTGCGACTTCCATTGAAGCTGTTTCCAACAATCGAATACCGTTGCGAATAATCGCTGCAGGCTCTAATGAGTTGGTGTCGATAGGCGTGTATATGATTTTATCGCTCGTAACGCCATTCTTGCTAAGTGCTGAACGCAAGTAGCTAAGATGTCGTCCTGTCGATGTCGAATACCGTTCGGTGTTCACCAGCCAGGTACTACCTATAAGGGTTCCTAGTATATAGTGATGACCGTATGAGTATATAAACTTGTCCTCAGCGAATACGTTTGAACTGGTTCGCCGTTGCAAAGTTGCTCGAACGTTCCCTTTCTTCGTTATTTCGCTGACCATTTGCTCAAGGCGTAAACTGTTATTCATTATGCGTTCTCCGATACCAAGAAAACAACTATCTGTTGCTCTCCTGTAACCTCGAATTGATTGCGATTATATGAACTGCCTTGCATATCGTCTACAAGCAATACAAAGGCATCAACACCATTGTCTAAGAGGTATACGGTAATATGCTTATCCATTTTGAGTGGGTAAGTCATCGACTGCCGTGCATTCTCTTTCCAAGGTTGTTTGTAGTCTTTGAGTGCCTGTACCAAATCTGCAAGAACATAGTTTTGTCGCCCTAAAATCTGTAGGTTCTTATCGAGAGCCCATCGTCGGTAGTCCACTTTTTCAATGCGGTGAACGCCCTTGATCGGCTCAAACTTGTTTGGTGTAAACTCGGCCATGCTATACCTCTTTGATATAGCCCATGTATGAAGCAAGTTGCTCGAACTCGTCCTCGTTGATAACAATGATTTTGCTATCGTGGTTTGAGCCCGTACGCTTGTAGTCATACAGTACAACCGAGCCATCGCTAGCAACGGTTGCGTTTAGTGAAAAGGCAACGTCAGGTGTCGAAAAGTCTTTGAGGACCAATACTTCGCCAACGTTGTCGTGTGGTGTGTTTGCCATTATCGCTCTCCTTTGAGTAATAATTATTATGATTTGGGGGCAGGCTAAAACAAATGTATATAAGGAGGCACTTTCACCGCCCCACGTCGTAATCTCGACTCGCTGGAGACAGGCTGAAAAACCTCGGCAACATCTGTTCTTGCCTTGCAATTAAAAGAACCCCCATAAAGGGAGTACTATCAACTGCCGCAATGACCTGTAGCACTCAAGTTACGAGTGAACTCTACAGCTATCGCTTATATACATTATACAACAAGGCTAAGGTATTGTAAACACCCAAATCAAACACCAGGCTTACTCAAATCACGGCTTTTTACCCCGCTGCTGCCTGTGAAGAGTAACAATCCACGGTCTCCTAGAGTAGAAAAAACCTATTGTATTTAGTCTATCCTTATTGTATAATAGTAGCATACGAACAAAACAGTAAACGTATAATAATCATAATCAAGGGAACTGTTACAATGAAAACCAATTATTTAGGACAAGTTACTGATACTGCTATGAGCTTCATACCAGGAGAGAAGAACAAACCAAGTCGAGTAGGCGTTTATATGGGTGTAAAAAAGGGCGGTCGCAAAGCTCTTGAACTCGTAAAAGCGGGACCTCACGTTGACGTAGAAAAAGCGGCAAACGTCTATATTCACCAAGTTGTGAAACGTACAGGGCAAACAGTAAGGTTCAGGTACTACGATATTAAGGAAGTAACTGTATATCACCGTATCAACCACGCCCTCTACCACAAGCTAATTCTTCAATACAGTCGTATGAGAATGAGAGATACAGCGGCATTCGGTCTACCTGCTGAACAAGCTATGCTTACGGACGCAGACATCGCAAAGGTACTTGAGTTTAGTCGAGGCGAACTGCTTAGTCGCAACGGTCTATACATTTACGCATAGGCGAAAAAACCTCGGCAAAGAACCCTTTTGTGTGCTATTCGTGTATAGAACGTATAAGTACATCAACGAGCCTAGTATAGCGTTTGCCTTCAACGGTCATCGTTACCGCCCTACGCCCATTAACCATAAACTCCGATAGCCAACGCTCCGATCGAAAGGACCACACCTTGCCTTCTTTGGTTACTGCATAGTCCTCTAGGGGGTATTCAAGTAGCTCCATCTTACCCATTATTATGACGTGTAGGCTCGATATTGTAAAGAACCAGTCTGCCTTACCCGAAACGAAAAAAATCTCGCCAATAACCCTTCTCCTGTGTCTGATTGCTATATAGAGAGTATAAGACCGTATACTAAAGGCTTTATAAAGAATTGCGTGAAGAAAGCCAAGAGGAAAAAGTATTGTGTTTTATCACGAAAACGCACCTAATCCCAGACCTAGATAGCCAAAGCCAACCAATCACAACGGAAAAGGCGGAACGCAAGCCACAATCTCCAACTTTTCTGAACACTCTTGGAGTAGGAATCCGCCCCCTTTTTGCCAATCATGGCTTGTTTTTGCCGAATTGAACCCGTTTTTTGCCAACGACCAGCCCAAATCCGTGAATTGAAGCTCTGGATTGCCAACGACCTCCTGGCAGCTACACCATCCGAAGCCAGACTTACGAATCCTGTACTATCTGGATTAAAACCAGCAGATTTCAGCATACCCCCCGAATACTGAAGTTTTAGGTATCCAGCTAACCCAGGCCTCCCAGAACCGCGTTATCTCAGAGCTCCTAGAATCCACAAGAACCTGGCTTCTTCCAGCACGGGTAGGCTGCTGCACTATACAGCCACGAAACAAGGGCGAACAAATGCAAATCACCACAGGCTACTTGCCAAAGCCTCACTCCAGGTGGCATACTCCCCAGTTCTACGGCTTTACTGCCGATCCGGACGGTATCCAGCGGAATCCTGATGTGCCAAAAACCTATTGTATTTTATCGTCGCCTATGAGATAATACTTACAGTGGTAGAGATACCCATATAATCATAATCACAAGGAGATATTATGACAGCAACCAAAGCACCAGTTAAGGCTAAGGTAACAGTACCAGCCCACAAACTCGAAGTGGCTAAAACATTTCGCAAGAACATCGTCAAGTCAGTAACAGGTAAGGCTACCAGCTTACGTGACGAAGCAGGCAAGAAGATTAACCGTCAACACGTTATCACTTACCTCGAAGGCGACAAAGTCGTTACAGCTACCCTACAAATCATCTACGGGAAAGAGTTACTTGCACACACTAGCAAGGACATCTTAGAGCTTACGAACCGCAAGGGCAGTGTCTATTACTTCGTACCAGTTGCTTAGTTAGGCATAGGATAGCGTGATTGGTGGGTCACGCTACTCCAAGCTCAGGCAGGGGATCTGGTGAGGTCTGACAGCTATTTGTCCTGCATACAGAGGACGCGATCACACCGCTGCTGGGCTAAGCCAGACAAATGTAATCCGCTACAGGCTATTCGGTAGTGGGGCGCCCGCATGGCGGCTAAGGCTGGCAAATGAATCTTAGGTAAGGCGAAAGAAAAGAAAGGCGGCCTGGGGGACCGAGCAGGGAGGCTGCAGGCCGTGGCAGTTTCACGTGAAAACATTCCGCCCGTATCCTCGTCCTGTGTTGTGAGGACGTGCTATACCATCGCCATAAATCCGTAAAGATTATTGATAAAACCTATTGACTTTTATCATCATCTGTAGTATACTTATAAACAGTAGAGAGGGACGCGACTACTACAATTATAATTATAAGCGTCTGAGGTATAACATTATGGTAAGCACTAAAGCTACAACCACTAAAGCAAAAACAACTAAAGCAAAAGTTACAGTACCTAAGCACAAGTTACAAGTTGCCCAAGATTATCGCAAGCAGATTGTCAAAAGTGTAGAGGGTAAAGCGTCAAGCGTACGGGACGAAGCGGGTAAAAAAGTAAACCGCCAACACGTGATACGCTACACCGAGGGCGACAAGGTAGTTACAACCACTATGCAGATTGTATACGGCAAGGAACTACTAGCACACAAGGTAAAAAACATTTTAGAACTAACTAATAGTAAAAAATCTGTTTACTACTTTATCCCACTAAGCAAGTAAGCACAATATAAATAAGGTGAACGGGCCAAAAACCCGTTCATCTTTTTGTTTACGTGAGGCCGTAGCAACCCCCCTCGTAATTTTTTTTTCTAATTTCTCTGACGAGTGAGCCCGACAAAAGGTAAGCAAAACAGACCCAAGAAGCCTACTACGACAATGACGGGTGCTGCGAACGCGATAAGTATTGCGATCCACCCTATCGCGAGTGTGAGTATGACAAAAAAGAAGGTCATTAAGAATAAGAATGCTGTGACGTTACTCACCCCCGACACTGCCGAGTTGGATTTTCTACGGGTAGGATAAGTAGGAGTATTGGAGTTCTTTCGTCGTGATCTACCACCGTACATCGTGAAGCCACCGCGTTTGATACCACCACCAACGACGATTTTACCACGCGTTACACCACCACCGACACGAATGCGAGACTGGTTCGATGCGAAACTCATATCAGTATGCTACCTTTCTTTGCGCGCTTCATTATTATTTTGCCTTCATTGCCTAATGTATTTATTATGACACGATTTAGTATGCTACCAACTGAAGAAGTGCTGAGGTGTGTGACTTCTGCGATGCGAGCGTACTCTATCAACCCCGTGCAATACGCGTGAAAGATGATGAGGTTGCGCTTGGTTGAGTCGTAGTTCTTGTAGTACCCACGTTCTTCTGCGAGTCGGACTAGATTTTGGACGTTTCGGCAGCGTTGGACGCTATCGCGTCGTGCGGGTGACAAGTCACCAAGGTATACCCACTCATTGAAATTAACGGTTGGCATCATACCAGTATATCCAGCGTCTCGTCACCTGCGAGTATTTGATCTTCGTATTGGAGGGTGCGCTCGGCAAGCCGAGTAAAGATTTTCGATATGGTGCTTGGGTGTAGACCCCACTGTTCGCTCGTTGCTTTAAGTGTGTCCCAGCCCTGTGCGTAACCGAGAAACATCACGACGTTACGCATACTGGTCATATAATTACCGTAGTTACCGTTCTCCATAGCCTTGTGAACGAGAGGTATCAGTTCGATATACCCGTTCTCTTCATACAGGTCGCGGTACATACCCATATTAGTTCTCGTACTCGTCGTACTTTTGGTGGTACGCGTCTATTTGGTTAGCGGTGTCGATTATTGTGTACGCGAATGCGCAAGTTATAATTGTCATAAGCACGAATGCCCAGATGACCATAGCGTTATACATTTTTTGACTCATCAGTCTAGCTCCTTTCTTGCATTAGCGAGTAACCCGCAACGCGAGCATATTACGATTGCTTCTTCATACCCCACCCATTTGTTCTCGTGAACCGTTTCGGGTTCAGTGATCGGAACTAGCTTGTGCATACCGAAGAAACATCGAATGCTACGCATTATCGTTTGACCATCTCGCTTATGAGTGGTTCGTTGAAGTCCTCTCTGGCGCGTCGGAGTTCTTCGTTGCGGGTGACATCTTTGATGATTTGATTGATACGCGCTTCGGTGAGGTTGTACTTCGTAGATAGGTCGTAGATACTATATTCACCAGTACACCACTTTTCGTAGATGTTTCGGTTGCGTCGCCATAGGGTTTGGTCAGTGATTTGCGGGTCGGGTTGGTTCGGGTTCTTAATTTGATACTCGACCTTCTTCACGATCTGTGAGATACGTGAACCGCGTAGCTTGTTATACTTCTGACCCAGTGACTCGTACGTGTACCCACCTGTAGCGAAGTCTTTGAAGATAGCTACATCACGTTTGATTTGATTACCGATAAGCTCGTGCTCTACCTTGAACAGCTTTGGCATCAGCTTACGACACTCAGCTGCTCTATTCATTGATTTGCTGTACATTTAAACCCCTGCTTTCTAGAGCTTCTAATAGTAGCGTCTCGTACGCATTGCTCTTGTTATCGTTAAAGTCGATGTTCGCGAGATTTTCTACCACCTCGGTAAGTGCGATAGGTAACGTCATAGAGACGGTCTTCTTCTTACCGCTTGGTTTGTGGTATTGAGTTGGAACCTGTCGTGTGACACCGTTCTTCATCGTGACCGCGTTGTATTGTTTCACTGGTTTGCTCATAGAATAAGTATATTGCACTTTTAGTAAAAATACAATAGGTTTTGTCAACTCTAGGACAACAAAAAACCACCCCTGAACTGGAAAGTAAGAGGGTGGTCATTCATATTCTATTACGTTAGTAGTGCGCTGTCAAGCAAAGTCTACCGTCATAGTGAAACGCGCAGAACGTTCGGATATACTCGTTGTCTGGTATGTCTGGGTAGATGTGCTTTGAGTCGTCGGGTACCAGTAGGTCTGGCTTCCACCCGTGTTTTTCGAAGTACGCGTCTTCAATACGTTGGTAGTAGACCTTGGTATCGTCAGGTAGATTTTCTAGGACGCGTCGGAGCTGACCTACGGTCAGATAGAAGTCGTCATCATTTTTTGAATAGCTCATAAACTTACTATACAGGTGCCTCGTCTGGGTCGCAAACGTTGACTTTGATATACCCCACCCCTATAATAGTGAGCTGTGTTAACTGATAAATAACACTTTATACCCCCTATAGGTGTGTATCAAAGGCATCATGGGCGATACTCACCGACTTATACACCCTCCTTATCGAGAACACCGCGCTACCATGCGGTGTTTTTCTTTACCTCTCTCGAGCCTGTGATATTTCACTTCTATGTATAATCAAAATAGAATAAACAATTAGGTAAAACAACGCGTGAATAAAAATCTTGATAGTCTTTCAAGAGCCAATGCAACGGCCGTAGCAAAGACAAAGAACAATTTATCGACAGACTTTCTTCGGAATGGCGGGAGAACTATGTCTCCTTCTTGGTCTGCAACTACGATTACAGATAAGGATATGTACAGCGACTTCGGATACGCTGTTATTACTCGACGTGCAAACCGCACAGCAGTTATCGGTAAACGAAACATCTACACTAACGCTTCTAAGAAAGTCCTTGAGAACGCTAACCATGACAAGACTGCGGTAGTTCACCCTTACCTTCCTCTTATCCGTGAATCAAAGAACTTCTCTGAACGAGTGTTCTGGTACAACATCTCGACGTACCTCGACCTCGAAGGAGTCTTCTACCTATACGCAGCTCGACGTGTATACGCTGACGGACACTTAGGTGCAGTACAATCGTTCTCACTTTTGAACCCGTACAATATCCGTAAAGTAATTAACAGCGAAACTGGTGAACTTGGTGGCTACATTGAATCTCGTAACGGTAAGACCCGCGATATTCACAAGGACATGATTATCCCTATCTCGCTCATGGACCCGTTCAATAGTGGCGGACACTTCTCAATGGCAGACGCGGCTCGCGATGCTCAGTTTACAATGAAACAAGCCTCTGACTACGCTCGACAGGCTATTCAGGGTAACCTTAACACTCCTGGTATCATCTCTACTTCAATCGAACTAGAAGAAGAAGACTTTGCGAACTTCGTTTCACGTCTTCAGAACCACAACAAGGGTGAACCAATCTTCGGTAACGGTAGCGGTACTGTTGACTGGGTCGACATGCAACAAGACCTCGACAAGGCTGCACTTGGTGACATTAACAAGATTCACCTCGACAACCTATTCGCTATCGGTGGCGTGTCTAAGACACTCATGGGTATGGAAGAATCTGGTACTGGTCGCGAAGTTTCTCGTACACAAAAAGACGACTTCACAGAAAACGCGATTATGCCTCAGATCGAAACTATCATCGACGCATTGAACCTCGACTACCGAACACACTACAAAGACGAGTGGGAAAAGACCCACTACGAAATGGCTCTAGATAACCCACTTGAATCTGACCAAGACGCTGCTAAGGCTGCAGTCGAAGTACGACAAGCTGAGTTCGATGTAATGAAGGCACTAACTGATGCTGGTTATGGTGCAGACGTGGCTTCAAAGTTCGCTCGAGGCGAAATCGAAGTTACCGACCTTGGTAAGCCAGAAGAAACAACAGCTGACGACGGCAACGATGGCGACACTACTGGTGGACCAAACCGAGACGACGAAGACGTTGAAGAAAACGGCACTAAAGAAGTCGCTTACAACCTCAACGAGCTGGCTGATGATGACCTCGTAGAAATCACAGTAAACAAAGTCCCTATTCGTCAGTTCTTACCTGACCTCGAAATCGAGTTCGCACACGAAGATAACCCTACCGCTATGATTAACTCAGCGGTGAAGGACGACACTACACTCATTACCCTTAACGGTATTGAAGCTAAAGACGGTGCAGTATCTGGTACTACCGACATCTTTGGTAAGTTTGAGAACGGTTACGTTAAACTGCTCACCGTATTATTCGATGACACAGAAGCCGCACTCAAAGAAGTAACCAAGCGTTACTCAAAACAGAAAATCGCTGTCAAGAACTAGAAGGGTAAGCTATCGTCAAAGATGCTTTCTCTGCTACCCCACGGGTCCATTTCGATGGGCTCGTTTTCTTGTCGCTCGTCTTCTTTCTTCTTGCAGTCGACACAAAGAACCGTGCCACCGTCATCGTCATAATACCCACCTGATTGACTGTACCCAGCACACTTTAGGTGAATGATATTATCACAAGCGTTACAGTAAACTTCATCGCTATCTGCCATGTAGTCTTTGCAGGTTTCGCATTTGTTAGCGCCCATACGCTCGAGTATCTTGCCGTAGGTGTCAGCTTTCACTTCTGCAAAGCGCACCCGCTCAGCGGTGACCAACTCAGTGTATTCGTCAATCTGCCACATTAGCTCATCACGACCGCAGACACACTCAATCAAACAACGCTTCCCGTGAACTAGCTTAGCCTGAATGAGACCTTTGCGTAGTTCTTCGCGTTGTTTCTTGTAGATCATATCTCGCGTTTAGACTCTTCTAATTCAGCGAGCACCAGCTTTTCAGCTTCTTCGAACTCGAGCTTACCGTACTTCATCGCAGACTCGATACGAGCGTCAAGCATTAGTTCTGCAATACTTGCACGAGCGTCAACCACACCGAAAACATTATGCTCATTGAATACATTGTCAGTGCTCTTGATGAAAGCGGTGATTTTAATTTCGTCTTTGTCAAATTCTAAACTCATACTATTGGGTGACCCTTCTCGAAGTCTTCAATCAACTTCATTACATCGTTACTTCCACCGTGCATATAGAAATGCTCATAGCGTAAGTACGTATCCTTATAATCTGGCATAATTGCACCGAGCTGTCTGAAAACGCGCCAAGGTTTGTTCTCAATCTCATCTAGGTCGAACAATAAATCGTTCTGTGCAGTATCAACCGCACTATCAGCTTGCTCATCTGCAAAGCGCATAATCGCGATTTTCAACTCGTTCAAATCTATCTTAGCGTCGAACTTACCGTTTGCGTGGTCGCCCAGCACAACACCGTGTGCTTCGCACCACTTACCAAAGTTATTGCTAAACATTTCAGTGTCGTTCATTATTGCTCTCCTAGGTTCATTGATTGTTGGTAGTAAACGTCGTCTAGCTCAGCTTGAATAGACTCAGCGTTTTCATACTGCTCTTTAATAATCTTGCTCATTTCTTCAATGACATCATATATAGCTAAGTCACCGTCATCGTGGTCATTGTGAAACTTATCGGTCGCAGCGTGCTTGATAGCTTGTACGCGAGCGTCTATCTCGGGGTTAACACTAACAGCGGTCATAGGTTCTTACTCATTTCGGTGTATTCAGCCCAGTATTCTGGCCACGTTTGTTTGATCTTCGCTAGGTTGGTCGCGTCAGCTTGTCGACACGCGTGGGCGAGTGCAACAACGAATGACCCACCAAAGATAGTCATCGCTTCAACTGTTGCATAGTCTTCTTCGGTATACATTACACTTCCCTCTCTAGAAATATCTGGTTATAGTGACCTACATCAGGGTAGCTCGTTGCGTCTGCTGGTGCAGTATCGTATCGAACGTCTACCGAAACGAACCCGTCTTCACCATTTGACGCTATAGACTTGTAGCTTTTAATCACCGTACCCGCACCGTGGTAAGTGTTAACACGTTCACCTACTTCAAAGAGGTGAGTAAGTGTTCGCTCGACTTTATTGTGTCGCCACTGGGGTAAAAAGTTAAGCAAGTGCTTAATTGAGTATTCAAACTTAAAGCTCGCCTTCATTAACAGCGTTTGCTTGCTTCTACCGAAGTATTCGCTACGTTTCGCGTCTTTAATTGCTTGCTTAGTGTCGATCATATACATATAGTACAACGATTATGAAGAAAACGCAATAGGTTTTATATCAACGAACGTATTTTTGAACGTGAATAGCGCGGGTCGAGTCGTTGTCGTGACAAACGCACTACACGAGGGGTGTTGAACGCTTCATCTGAGAAAGCGGTGCGGTCAACTTCTGCAAGAATCTCTTCAATATCAATAGCTTGTGGGAAAACACCTACGTCGTGAACGTGTTTGAAGCTGATAGAGTATACCTCACCCTGACTTACGGTGATGTCGCAGATAGGAGTCATAAGGGTTGCGAACGCAGTTGGTCGCATTTCATACTGGTTCTGCTGAAAGTTGTTATAGATACCGTTCTTATCTATGTATAGCAAGACGTTGGGGTTGAGTAGCACTCGATTGTCGTCTACCATCTCTAAACGCATGTGTAAACGGTCTGGTGAGTTGAGAATATGGTTGCCAAGCGTAAAGATACCTTGTATAATAACCTTTTCTAACTCAGAATGGGTCATCTTTCGCTTTCTCTAGTGGTGACCTTGATGATCTGGTCGTCATCTGTTAAAAACCAATATGTTTCACCATCGTCGCATTCATGCTTAATAACACTGCACGCTTTCACCACTTGGTCGGGGTTATCGGGCATCTTTTCATTGAAGATAGCTAGTTGTCGGTCTAATTCACTCATTGAAACTATCATAAAACAATAATATGTATAATACAAGAAGAAGAACGTATAGAGGTCATGCACAGACACTGCGAATGGTCTTCGAACGAAACAAACAAAAGTTTTACACAAAAAACGTCCCTTAAAACAAAAAAGGAATAGAAACGTGGAAAAAAGTATAAATAGTTACGTTGTTACTGCCGAAGTAGGTGGTTTCACGGATGAGGGAGATGGCGTTGTATCATTCCCGAACGGACTAATTATCACTGACGATTCTACGCAACGCAACGGCACACGATACGACATTGATTCAATGAGCCTCGAAGATTACGGTAACCAGCTTACTGCCGATCACGATGACACATTGAGAAGCCTTATCGGAAAAACTGTTGGTGTTAAGAAATCTGGCAACAAAGTTATTGTTGAGAAGATTATTTATGCTATTAAAGAAAACGCATACGCGAAAGTCGCGTACGACCTATTGGTTGGTGGTTTCTCAAATAGCTTTAGTATTGAAACTCTCGGTCGCCTTGATCCTGATACTGGCATCTACAATAACGCTGAGCTTTGCGGGTTAAGTCAAGTAGTTACTCCTAACAACTATAACGCACACGTTAACTCGTTTAACGAAACTGTCCACAATTCCTTAGAAAAAGCGAAAGCTGAGGGTCTCAAAGTCGACGGACTAGAGGAAAAATTAGTAATCGCACCTAAAGAGGAAAACATGGCAAAAGAAACAAAAATTTCTGAAGCTACTGAAGAATTTGTTGAAGTTAAACTCAACGAAGCCCCTACAGAAGTCGAAGATACAGACACAAAGGTTGTCGAAGTCCCAGAAGTGGTTGAAGTACCTGAAGAAGATACTGAAGTCGTTGCTGAAGAAATCGAAGCCGCAAAAGAAGCCGAAGAAGTAGAAGCTGAAGAAGAAGTTGCTGAAAAAGTAGCTGAAGCTAAAGAAGAAACTCCTGAAGTTGAAGCCGAAACTGTTGAAGAAACTACTCGCGAAAAAGCTGAGAACGGTACATGGATCGAAACGGTCACTACCACTCGCACTAGCGAATACATCGAAACAGAAGAGGAAAAGGCAGAACGTCAAGCTCGAGAAGCTCGATGGGAAGCCGAACTCGCTAAAGACGATGACGCAGAAATCACCATCAAGGTTGATGTAAGCGACAACGAAGCAAGCGAAACAGTTGACAACGAAGCTGAAGAAACTGAAACCGAAGAGGTGGAAGCGACTGAAGAAGTTGTTGAAGAAAAAACAGAAAATAAAAAGGAAATTGAAATGACAAAAGAAGAAGCACAAGCTATGATTGACGCTGCTGTGAAGAACGCTCTTGACGCTCAAGTTGAAGAAACTGAGTTCGTTGAAGAAGCTCCTGTAAGCAAGAACGCTACAATCAAGAACCAACTTGCTCTTGCTATTGCATCAACACGTGACCTAAACGTAGAAGCATACAACGAATTGCGTGCTATCAACAAGGTTAACTACGACGCACTTGTAGAAGCTGGTAAAGTAGAAAACTCAATCAAGCTAGAAGACCTCGGTAACCTAGTTATCGGTCCTGAAGTTCTTTCAGAAGTACAAGGTAAGCTAAACAGCTACTCTGCACTACTTGAAGCAACTGACTGGCGTGAAACTGACGCGATCAAGTTCGCATGGCTATCACGTGGTACTACAGTTGACATGCAAAACGTATCAACTGGTTACTCAGGTGGTTTGACTCCTGGTCCAATCGACGACGACGAACTATTGAAGCCTTACGGTGAACCAACATTCGCTCCACACGACGACGAACTAGAAGAACTTGCTTACGTTACTGCTGTAGCACTTGCAACAATTAAGTTCGCTGCTGTTGACATCATGCGTGACATTGCTAAGCAATTCACAAACGACTACGACAAAAAGCGTGCCCAACTTGTTATCGCTCGTCTACAACAAGCTGTTAACGCAACAGGTCAAACTGTTGAGTTCTCAGGAAGCACTGCTGACCTAGCAGAAGCCGTAGCTGAAGCTGCTGACAGCACAACTGTTGGTAAGTTGATCCTATCAAACAAGACTAAGGCTGCAATCCTACGATCAGCAATCACAGAACAAAACTTCGGTCTTGTTGCTGAATTGAACGCTGGTTCAGTATTCGGTACATCTTTCGTAACAGTCCCTAGCGACCTCCTACCTACGCTAAACGCAGGTGACACTCGTACTTTCCTAGTACACGGTGTAGCAGTTGTTGTTACTGACCCAATCTTCTACGCAGACATGAGCGCATTCACAGGACGAACATCTGGTGGTCTCTCATACGACGTAGACGGTCGTGCATCTTACGAAGTGAACGGTGAAGTTCGTTCAGCATTCCAACGCAACGAAGTTGTGATCCGTGGATCATTCTTCCGTGGTGGTGTTGTAACAGAACCAGAACTCGTAGCTTCAATCTCTAGCTCAGAAAGCTAAGATATAGTTGCAAAGCTCCCGTCTTATGGGCGGGGGCACCCAAGATAAAAAGAAAATAAAAAAAGGTATAAGAGAGTGACTATAGAACAGTACGAACAGCTAACGGGCAACACTGTATCTGACGAAGACGAAAATATGGTTCTCGCAGCAATCGCTCGTGCAATCGTTGAGCTTGAGTCTGCTCTAGGTTACTCTCTGACACCGCAAACGAACATTTACAGTGAGCTTGGAAAGACCCATTACAACGGGTACTCCTTCGGTCAAACACTACCAGTTCCCCAAAACGTCATCGACAATTTATTGCCTGCTGACGAACCAATTGGTGACCTGATGGTGTTTCCGCTTGAGCTCAAAGACAAATTCGCACTCGTACAGCCTTTTGACACTGCGTACCGAGCAAAGTTAGTACTCGTACTAGACGACGAAAGTTTCATTACTCTCGACGACCTACACGGTGCTGTCCCTCAGTACAACGGTAACGGTTGGGGCAAGTGGATCGAAATCGACGTTCCAGGGTGGTCTTACGACCCTACAGTTATCGCAACCTTCACGACACTCTTTGCAGATGGTCACCCGAAGCAGATAAAGTTTGCCCTTGCAATCGACGCAGATTACCACGACGTGATGTCAGACCCAGCAATCCAATATCTCATTGCAGATATGGTTGACTACCGACTAGACTCAAACAACTCAGCAGCGATGGGCAACATCACTTCTGAATCTGTTGACGGTCACAGTTGGTCAAAGACTGACAAACCAGTAACCCCAATTAGCAGTAGCGATCATGTAGCAACAGTTGCTCTATACGCTGGTCCTAAAGGGGCTAAACGTAATAGGGTACCTGTACGATGATAAGCTATAAAGATAAAGTCAAATTGATCCTTGTTGATGCAGATGGGTACAATGACAAGACCGTCGTTTTAAACCAAACGGTTAAATCATTGTTTCACCTCGGTGGCTCATACTCACAAACAGCAAGCGCAGAAGAACATGCAGCCGACGCTCATGTGTACCTAAACCCGAAAGACCCAATCGTTCTCGCGAACGCCTACCGTCTCGAAGGTATGTACATAGTCGCTAACATGTTCGGTGGTGACGAATCTGATGCATGGTACCGCATTGGTAGCGTCGTAGTGGGGCAACGAAAGTTACTCGCTAACAACGTAGACAATGTGCACTGCTTCTTGAACAAAGTTCACGCTCTCGCAGACCTACCAGAACCAGAGGAATCATAATATGCCGCTAGTGAAAAACATCAACGCGCAGGTTATCGGTGATAGTATCGACAACCACTTCGGGGTAGCCCTCGTGCAGATCGCAGAAGCGGTCATACGAACAGCTGAACCGAATACGCCAAAGAAGACTGGTGCCCTACGTGACTCTGCACACCCAACACGAGCTGGCCAACGCCAAGTTTCAGTTGAGTGGTCAGAACCATACGCAGGTGACCAAGAAGAAGGTGTCGCATCAGACGGAACCCCGATCCACAGGTACACAACTCCTGGTACGGGTAAAGACTTTGCGAAGAACGCTATCAACAAGGTGGCACGAGGTGACGAAGCTATGATTATACTAGACATAACAATGATGGACGCGATATGACAGACCCAGTAACCGTATCAGATTCATTTGTACAATGGCTAGAAATCGAAGGGTATGGCGCATTCGGTAATAATATCTTTATCAACCGAATACCGCTCAAAGCCCGAGCAGATAGCTACGTCGTCACGACCAACGGTGGTCAGATAGTGCGAAGACTCATCACTGGAGAAGTGGTGAAGCAGTACCTAATACAGGTACAATACCGTAACACATCGAACAAAGACGTTGATAGAAACCTATTCAACCTCGAAGAACGATTGAACGCTAAAGATTGCTTCTACCTCGAAGGTTTTGATGTCGATTACGTGTCAACTGCACAGTTTGCTTCAAGTCAAGATATTGATACAGAAGAACTACAAACTGGCTTGCTCACTGTAAATGTTCAATTATACAGAGCGCCTAATAGCGCGCCAAATATAGAAAGTTAATAAGGAAACACAAAAATATGTTTAAAGGTCCTTTCACTGTACGATTTGGTGCGACAACCATTACCGACGTTATGGATTACAGCCCATCTTTTGACGTGACATCTAACGATTACACAACAATTGACGGTCGTACATCAACCATTACTACAGGTATTAAAGCATCTGTAGAGCTTCAACTACGTGGGCTAACCCCTTCAGCAGTTGCAGCCGTACTTCCACAATACTTCAAAGCCAACGGTGAGATTCTCTCAACAGGTCAAGAAGTTACTAACGCTGATGGTGCTATCGACATCGTTCCTGCTGCATGTTCTGAAGAAGACATCGCGAACGACCTCGACATCCTTGACTGTACTGGTAACCTCGCAGTTCGAATCAACAGCGCAGTGGCAACACTAAGCTCAATCGACATGCAAGACGGTGCATTGCTTACAATTACTGTAGCATTCACAGGTCAACCTGGCCAAGGCGAAGCAGTTGCACAGATTCTTGGTGGTGGCGACACTACCGTCGACAGCTAATCTTAGTTATCGACAATCGAACACTCACCCTCGATGGCATTGCGCTATCGGGGGTGCTGTTTTTATCAAATCTATATAATTAGAGGTGAAATACAAATAAGTCCAAAGGAGACTAACACAAGATGTCACAGTACAATCTATCAGACAATATCAGCAAATCGTTCGCATTCGAGATCGACGGTAAAGTATACGATTTTCGACGACCATTGGTGTCTGAATTGAAAGCTAACCAAGCTATCCAAAAAGAACTAGAAGGCGCAAGCACAGACGAAGAAAAACAAGCAGTCTCAGAGAAGATGCAACAATTCGTGTACAGCCTTATCAGCCCAGTAGACCACAAGACATCAATTGAAGAAGCACTCGACGCTTCACCAATCAATGTTCTACAAGCCTTTAACAAAATGACTGAAAAAGAACTTTCAGCACAATAAAAAATGGCTACCGCACCTAAAGCACCTGTATCAATCAGTGCCAACGGTGGTTCAGTCAAAAACAAAAACCCCCAAAGCGATGATGATAGTAACAGTAACCGACGAACTTATGCGCTGGTCTGTTACTATTATCCGCAATATAAGCTCGAGGACGTTGAACAGATGCCTGCTCGAGATGTCAACTTGCTAATCAAGACAGCTCATCAGCAGAAAGCAGTCGAGTACATCAACCACGTACAGATTGCCGCAGCACCTCACTCTAAAAAGGGTGAATCAATCAAGAAACTAATCGACGAATACAAAAAACTGATCGAAATATGAACGACCGAGAAATCAAATATCTTCTAACTGGTGACGCGAGCAAGCTCAAGTCTGAATTGGCATCTGTACAAAAGCAAGCAGAGCAAACTGGTAAGAGTGTCGACCGCGCATTAACGAACGCTTTTAAGGGCTCTGCTGATGCACTCACTGCGACGTTCGCTAAGAACCTCGAAGCAATCAACAAAGGCCTTAACAACGTTCAAAAGGGCACTCAAAACGCCTTCAACGTGCAGAACGTCGCTGCCTACGCGAAACAACAATCGCAACTAGCAAACGAACTGCAAAAGATGGATCAGCAATACAAAACGCTGAACCGAACCGCTGACACTTACCGACAAACTCTTATGCGAACTGGTGCAGATGCCGCTACTGCTGGCGCAATCACTGCAACCTGGGCTGACACTCAACGTGCCGCTCTTGAAAAAGCTGGTCGCTCAATGGGTACAGACCTCGGGCAACAATTCGGTGGGCTTGCAAGCGTTGCACCTACCCTTGCGGCTGGTATCAAGCAAATCGACGAAGCGTCAACAGAATCAGAGAAGTCTACTTCTCGTCTGAGCGCGGCACTCGATGGTACAAAGTCAGCACTAGACAAGATTCACAAGCAAGACTTCTCGCAACAAAGCAAGAGCGTTCTTGACTTCGGTAACAGCGTACGCAAGTCAACTGGCGACATTAGCCGTATGGGTCTTGGTATCGCAGCTGCAGTCGCGGCTTTCTCAACAATCCCTATCCTGAAAACTGTTTCACTTATCGAGTCTGCGCAACTCGGTCTTGAAAGCCTGCTAAAGAGTACTGAAGCAGCTGGTGAAGCAATCTACAACCTCTTCACATACGCAAACGCAACACCATACGACACCTCTAGTCTTATCGCATACGAACAAAAGCTCGTATCAGTAGGTCTTAGCGGTCAACAAGCGTTCGGTGTTATTCAACGTGTCTCAGACATTGGTGGTGCATTTGGTGCTTCATCTGACCAACTAGACCGTTTCTACTACGTGCTCTCTCAAATCTTCGGTGCTGGTAAAGCTACTGGTACTGACTTCTTGCAGATTCAAAACTCACTCCCTGGGTTCATCTCAGCAATCGGTGAAGCAATGGGCAAGAGCGCAGGTGAAGTTCGTGGCGCATTCGGTGATGGTTCAGTAACATCTGAAGTTATCGTCAAAGCATTGAACAACCTGACTAAAGCAGGTGGTACCGCCTTCGAAGGTGCGATTAAGCAGTCTTCTACATTCGCTGGTATTATGAACAACTTGCAAGACAACTTGAAGCGTGTCGGTATGGCGTTCTTCGGTGTTACCGTTACCCAAAAGGGTATGATCGCGGCAACAGAAGGTCTATACGCTCGACTTAAAGTACTACTTACGAGCATTCTTTCATTCGTAGAAAACCCTATCACCGTTAAGGTGTTTGAAGCTATCGGTACCGCAGTTGGTAACCTGCTGACACTTCTAAACCAATACCCACAAGTTATCGCTATTATGAGCGGTTTGTTCTTGGCATTCGCTTCAGACCTTATCTCACGTATTCCGTTCATTGGTAACTTGATTGGTGAAATTGGTTACGGCACTGGTCTTATTGTCGGTCTCTTCGCAGCGTTGGTCGCTTCATCTAAAGAAGTACAACAAGCACTTGCGGTTATGTTCGGTCTTGTCGTTCAGTTCGTTCAACAAAACAAGAGCCTATTCATCGACCTTCTCGCTAACTTCCAGACGTTGCTACAGGTGCTCGGTCAAGGTATCGCACCTGCACTCATCATAGCTACACAGCTATTCTTGAACCTCGCACGAGCAATCCTATTCACAATCAACTTCCTTATCCAGATGGCGACTTCAATCGCTAACTTCTTGGGCCCTAACCTGACGCAAGCTATCACGCTCACAGCAATCTTCATCGGTGTCGGTCTTGCGCTTACCCCAGTCGTTCTAGCGGCAGCTAAAGCGGTACAGGTATTCGCTCTCGCGCTCGCTTCTACAGCGGGTAGAATCGTTATCGTTATCGCTGGTATCGTTGCACTTATCGCAGTAATCAGCGGTCTATTCGGTCAAAAGGTTTCAACCTCACCAATCGCGGGTCTCTCAGACATCTTCGACAGTATCGCGGTTTCAACTGAAGATACTACTGGTGGTATTAACGACGTGACTGGTGCCCTCGGTGGTGCTGGTGACGCAGCCAAGAAAGCTACTAAGCAACTTGCCGCATTCGACAAGATGAACGTCATCAACAGCCCTACAGCAGCCGACGCTGGTGCGGGTGGCGGTGGTGGTGGTCTTGGTGACCTTGGTATCACACCTCCTAAACTCCCTGACTTCAACAAGCTCAAAGACCAACTAAGCTCAATGCTCAAGGGTCTTGAAGGTCTTACCCCTAAAGCGAACTGGTGGGACTTCTTAATTATCCCTGCAGCGGTCATCGCTGGTATTCTTCAACTTATCAAGATGTTTGCACCTGCAACATGGGACAAGATTATTGCTGGTCTAGCAACATTCGGTTCTAAGTTCATCGGGTTCTTCAAAACTCTCCCTGGTCTCGCAATGACAGCACTCAGAAGCCTCCCTGGTATGATTGCTCAGCTATTCGCGACTATGGGCCCTAGAATCGCTGCCGCATTCAACGGTATCTTGCCTGCTATCGGTAGAGCATTCGTGACTATCGGTCCAATCATTCTGCGAGCACTGCCTGGTATCTTGCGAGCTGTGCTGACAATCGGTGCGAACGTCGCTAAACTATTTGGGCCAATCGGTCTTGCAATCGGTCTTGCGCTAACAGCAATCATCGCGCTTATCTTCAACTGGGAAGCTGTGTCTAAGTGGTTCACTGGTGTCTTCACAGGTATCGTGAACTTCTTCACTACGCTCGGTCAACAAATCGGTGACGTATTTATGCTCGCGCTTAACGGTGCATTCGGTCCTATCCCGCAAATCTTCGCTTCAATCGTAGTCTTGATTGTCGCGGTTGTAGCAACTATCTTCAACACACTAATGGCAGTCCCTGCTTGGGTTATGACGAACGTTATCACCCCACTCGGTCAGTTCTTTGGTAACTTGTGGATGGGCATCTCAGACGCATTCATTCTTGCTTGGTCACTCATCACTCAAGTAATCAGTATCTTCGCAAACTGGGTATTCGTAAACGTAATCACGCCAGTCGCTAACTTCTTTGTTGGTCTATGGCAGGGTATCGTTACGGGTGTTACCAACGGGTTCAACTCAGTGATGGCATTCTTAGCACCGTTCTTCAACTGGATTAAGACAAAGATTATCGACCCTGTCGCAGGTGCATTCTCAGGTCTATGGAACGGTATCGTAAGCGTAGCGAGCGGCATCTTCAGCCGAATCGTCAGCGTGATGTCACCAATCTTCAACTGGATCTACAACAACGTTATTGCACCTATCTCTAACGCGTTCAACCAATTGAGTGCCGCTATCGGTCAAGTATTCACCAACCTAAAGAACACTATTACAAACGTATTCAGCGGTGTGCTTGGTGTGATTAAGGGCGTCTTCAACGGTATCATTGACGCAATTAACGGTGTCATCAAATCAATCAACAAGATCAAGGTGCCTGACAACATTCCAGGTATCGGTGGTCTTTCACCAAACTTCCCATCTATCCCACGACTTGCTCGCGGTGGTGTGGTTGACCAAGCGACACTCGCTATGTTCGGTGAAGACGGACGTGAAGCCGTAATGCCACTCGAGAACAACACTGGTTGGATCGACGAACTTGCTTCTAAGCTAAACGGTCAGTCAAAGGGCAGCGATGGTCCTACAGTCATCAACGTTTACCTAGACGGTAACAAAGTTGGTGGTGCAATCAGCAATTCAATTAACGACCGTACAATGGTGACAGGAGTAAACCAAATTTATGTCTAACATACCAGACCAACCAATCACCATTAACGGTGTAGTGGTAGGAACCGCAGAGATCAAAGCATGGCAGATTCAATACGCTAAGCTCTGGTCAGACGCATACCGAAATATGAGTGGTGACATTGTCGCTAACTTCATCGGTATCTTCCCTAACGTGAACGTGACTATCACAGTAACGACACTTGAACGAGCGCAACAACTGCTCAACGCGGTAAACGTACCGTACTTCAACGTGACGTTCTTCGACAACGCAACCCGCACAATGAAGACTGCAAAGTTCTACGCAGCGGACGTAACCCTTGATGCAGTAACCATCTGTCGTCTCGAAGAGTTTCAGATTCAACTCGTACCTGTTTCAAAAGCCGCTTGGATTTAAAGTGGTCTGGGTAAAGGTTGGCTCTAAATGGGTGCAACGCAAAAAGCGTGACATCGGTATGCTCACCCCGTCTCAGATAAAAGCAAGACGAGCCGCATTCGAGCGCAAGAAACTTACAGCTGCTTTCAAAACATGGCGACGCAAGAAGCTAATCGAACAGAAACGTCTTTGCTATCTCTGCAAGACACCTATGACGGGTATGTACTCAGTCGACCACATCAAGCCACTCGCAAGAGGTGGTACTTCCTCATACTCGAACCTCGCACTGGCCCACATACGATGCAACCGTAGAAAAGGTATACTAATGCAACGAAATAAAGCCCCTGCCAGCTCAGGAGAACGCGCTGGACGCATTCCACGCTCGAAATAGCATAACTGGTCTTCCTGTATTATAATAAGTATATATGAGCGATAAATTCACTATCGTAGTCGCAGGACTACCACACACCCACCTGACCACAGAATACTCCAGCGACGCGTACCAATCTAAGGTGCGCAATTTTGCTATTATGATGGCTCGCATAGGCTATAAAGTCATTACTTTGGGTGGTGAAGAATGCGATATTATCGAAGATGGGCACAAACACGTCCCGATTATCACGAAAAAAGAACAAGAAAAGTTCTTCGGTGACCCGCTCGCGTACAAAAAGACGATGTACAACCTGACGTGGGAGCCTTCTGATGCTCACTGGCAGCTTTACAACAAGCGAACCATCACTTTCTTGCAAGATTATATTCAAGAACACCCAGACGAAGACGTTCTGTTCGGTGTTTTAGCTGGTTACTGCCAGAAACAAGTGACTGACGCGCTACCTAATCTGATCGCCCCTGAACTATTTATCGGGTATACGGGTGTTTATTCACCATACAAGGTGTTTGAATCAATCACTCACCAACACTATGTGTACGGTGAACACCACGATGACGACGGAAAGTTCTACGATGCGGTGATTCCACCCTACCACCCTAAAGAACAATTCCCATTCTCTACGAAGCGTGGTGACAAAAAAGGTAATTATCTTCTCTACATCGGTCGTTTGATTGACCGCAAGGGTTACAACATCGCTCAACAGGTCGCAGAAAAGCTCGAAAAGCGTCTTATTATCGCTGGTCAGCTTAACGAAGGGCAAGAGTTTACTGGTTATGGTGAGTACATCGGTACAATCGGTGTCAAAGAACGCGGACGCTTGATGAGTCGTGCTGACGCTGTGCTTATGCCTACAACTTACCTTGAGCCAGGCGGCAACGTCCACGTTGAATCTCTCTTATCTGGTACCCCTGTTATCACTACAAACTTCGGTATCTTTGCCCAAACTGTTCTGCAAGGTGTAGACGGTTACCGTTGCAATACATTCGGTGACTTCTTAGAAGCTGTACGTAGGGCTGAAAACTTTACAACCGCGCAACGTCGTGTTATTCGTAAACGCGCTCAAGAACGATTTGCTCTGGAGCCAGTCGCTTTACAGTTCGACGCTTACCTTTCTCGGCTTCACGATCTGAAGACAGATGGTTGGTACAACCCCTCTCACCACCTCGACCACCTAGCCTAGCTATATCCGACCTCCCGCTATAATAATGAGTGAACAAACACAAACATAAGAGTGGCACCATTTTAGTAGGAAAAAGCGAGAACCAGCACTGCTGGGGTAAATTAAATGACAAAAAGTAACACAGACCGTATCAGCGAGCTTGAGTTTAATCAAGACAAGATTATTATTCCACAGCTCACGGAAGTGAAGCAGTTTGTTGATGCTAATAAAAGTGGTATCACCCTCGCGTCACTATTAAACAATCGGATTATTACGGTGGTGCTGGCCGCGATAGTAGCTGCAGGAATATATTTCTTAGCAAAGGGAACATTATAATGAGACTAAAACTAATCGGCTGGTGGAACTGGATAACTCACCGACCACTTGTACTACTAAACATAGCGTTCGTAGCTGTGATCCTCGGTGGACTATTCTACCTATCAGTCAAGCCCATCGACGTGCTGACAGACTGGAAAATTGAGCTTACTGACGTAAAAATGTACGATGGTGATAAGCCTGTATACAATCCTGGTGACACTCTCGTCTTCCAGAGCGGTTCGGTAAAACATTATAACGCAACAGGTACGAGCATTCGTACAATCATCTGTGAAGCGACTAACGGTCGAGACGCACGAGAAATTCAGCTTGACTCTATCCCTGCAACACGGCCACAAGGTTCAAACCCACCTCGTGACAACGCGATTGTTATCCCTGACGTGACACAATTCGATGGTCTACCACGCGATTGTTATCTCAACTTCGACGTATGTTACACCGACGTAATTCTATGGCGTGACAGCTGTGAGCGAAACCGAACAGTCACATTCACAGTACAAGAAGCGGTAGTGAAACCAGAAGACGTAAAGCGACAAATCGAAGACCTACAGAAGAAAATCGACCTGCTTGAATCTGGTACTGGTGTTGACACAACAACCTCTACCCCAGCCCCTGTTACAAATAACAATACATCTCGCACAACCACTCCCGCACCTGTAACAAACAACTCAACTACGAATAACACCACAAACAACACGACTACTCCCCCAGCTGAAGAAGACACTGGCGTAATCAGTAGCATTCTAAAGTTTGTAAACGGGTTATTTTAAATAAAAAGGACGTAATATGACATTGAACATTCCATATCAACTACGCGTTGCAATCTACATTCTCACAGCAGTGGGTACACCTGTAATTGCATACCTATTGTCAATCGGTATCATCGGTGACCTAGAAGTAACTCTCTGGTCAGCTGAAGTAGCGGTTGCGGGTGCACTAGCCGCATTCAACGTTAGCCCTGCTATTGACGCAGCTAACAAAGCAGCAACAGACATTGCAGTAGATGAAGCACAAAAGGCCGGAAAAGGTCTATAAGAAAAGGAGACTATCAGTAAAATGTTAGGACTATTAGTAAAAGCAGCATTAGTAGGACTCGTAGCGGGTCTAATCGTAGCAGTCGTACTCTGGCTAATCCCAGGTGGCGGTCAGTTCGGTTGGGTCGCACCAGTCGTCGGTATCTTGGTAGGTGCACACACTTACTTCACAGGTAACAAGCAACTATAATGAATAGCGGGCGAAACCCCCGCTTCGATCATTCAATTCGAACAGCAGTCGTACAAAGCGTACGGCTGTTGTTTCATCTGAGCACAAAATAAACATACAACAGGGGTACACCAATGAGCGAGAAGCGACTATCAAAAGAATGGGAATCAGCGGCATTTAACCGCGAAACGAACGAATGGGATCACACAACCCTGCAGTCGTATGAGTACATAGATGACCGTGAACCATTTTCACCAGCTGTCGCAGCCCGCATAACACCAAGTAGACGAAAAGGTGTAGACCGACCGTTCACTTCAATCGTAGCAATGGGTGACAGCCAAATCGACTATCGAAGACTTGATAGCGGTGAGCTTTTACCTATCCACGATGAGCGAGCTATGAAACTAGCTAGGTTTATCTGCAGAGATTTACAGCCAGACCATATCGTTAACCTTGGCGACTCAGTTGACTTCGCGGCTCTATCTCGATTCAACCCCGATTCAGACCACTTCCACAGGACTTTAGGACCTTCGCTGCAACGAATCCACGACTTCTACGCTGGTCTTCGCTCAGATAACCCTCACGCTAAGATTACAGAGGTAGACTCAAACCACAACGTGCGTCTGAAGAACTACACGCTGAAGAATATGCCACAGATGTACGGTGTTCGACAAGCTGGCTCTAGCGATGAATACCCAGTAATGACATACCCTTACCTCGCGAACCTACAGCACGTGGGTGTTGATTGGGTAGGTGGTTACGGTGCAGCCGCATTCGAATACGCTGATGATTTCGCATTTATGCACGGTACTATGTCTTCAGCTAGTGGTTCTACTGCACAAAAACTGTCTAAAGAAAATCCAGACCGAAACGTTATGCAAGGTCACGCTCACAGAGCTGAATCATTCCACCGCACAGACCGACGAGGTAAAGTGCTTGGTGCATACGTTGCAGGTGCCCTCTGCCGCACCACTGGAGAGGTTCCAGGCTTTCACAGTGCAGTAGATGACAACAATCTACCAGTACACTACCAAGAGAACTGGCAGCAAGGAATGACACACGTTCGCGACTACGGTGACGGGCAATATCAAGTAGACCATATTCTATTCAGAGACGGAAAAGCGTATTATGATGGTAAGGAGTATGACGGGAATGATACGGTTTAACGAACACCACACAGCACACACGCGGGGTTTCTGGGAAGGTCACCCTGCGTCTCTAGAGATTAGAGAGAACCCGAGCATGATTGCTCATAAACTTGGTGTCGCAGCCCACAATTTGATACATAAAGAAACAATGGCGGTACCCGTACCGTCATTGCATACTATTCAGTTTGTTGCGCGTGAACTACCACGAAACCTAGATGTTCTCGATGGTATCGACCAGTATTCATTGCTGGTCGAGAAGTCACTGCGTCACCCGAGGGTCAAGCCACTTGAGCGTGAGCTAGGGGGTCTATCTATTAGAGCGATCCGTGAACAGATACCTTACTTAAAAGACTTTTACACGAACAAAACGATTCTGTAATTATTCAGATTCTTTTGTATTGATCTTCTTGATTAGTTCGAAGAGTTCTTTTTCAGCTTGTTCTTCGATGACATCGTCTAATTCGCTCATACTGGTAATCCCTCTGTTATGTGTTCCTATAAGTCATTATACACCTAATAAAAGAATAACCCCTTGTCGGGGTTATTTTCGTGTGAACAGTATGTTGATGAATATCGCGACCGCTGATATTGCGAACGTGAGTGCTAACCACTCGAGAATGTTCGGTCCCAAGAACAGCGAGTATATCCCAGCTATCCAGATACTGCAACATTTGAAGCAGGTTAGACCGTCGAAGAAGTGCCCTGGTTCGTCAGAGGTATTTCTAGCTGCCCATGCTCTGAATCGGTCGAAGATAGCCCCAGGGCCTGACTCTTCTTGAATCATGTGAACTGCACGCCATACGAACAATGGCCCAAGAATGATGAATAGTAGTGACATTATGCCTTTTTCTTCGGTGCGCGACCGACGTGATAGAAGGGGCAGAAGTTGCATTTGTATGCTTTTACTGCGTCGCCCTTCTCTTTATTAAACTCTTTTGCAGCTTCGTATGAGGAGTGACGTATCTTACCCGTGCAAGACGCGAGCTCCTTCGGGTTGATGTGTTTTCCGTGCTTCTGAGCATTTCGGATTGTATCCCTAATTCGCTTGCGCTTGCCGACCATAATCGTCCTCCCCTATACCTATGTCATATATGAACTGATTTTAGCACAGTTTTACTTTAGGCTGTAGATGAAGTCGTAACCACTCGCTGAGATTGTGCGAATGTTCACCTTACCGATACCGCCAGCGTAGTTCATTTCGCTAATAGTCATCTCTGTTTTATCACGAGACATACTTTCAACGATAAACACGTGACCAGCCCAACCAGCGTAACTTACGCCAATTGCCCCGATCTTAGGTTCTTTACCGATTTCATAGCCTTCTGCTCGTGCTGAAGATGTCCAACGGTTAGCGTTACCCCAGAAACTACCTATATCAGGTCGTTGAGAGCGCGCGTACCACGTACATTGACCCCAAGCGTAACTGTTACCACCTTTGTTCGGTGAGTCGCGTCCAGGCTCAACAAAGAAGCTCTTGAGGTTAGCTACAGCATCATCTGCTGCCTTAATTTGTGCTTCGAGGGTAGTTCGCTGTGTCGCGATCTTTTCTCGTTCTGCTTTTTCTTCTGCGATTTGTTTGGTCATTTCGACCATCATTGTTTGTTGAACTCGCTGTTGTTCTAGTTGCGGGTTAGGTAACGCAGGTATACCTTGTAGCGACATCAATGAAGCAACAGCAAACTCGACTATCATCTAAGTCTCGCTTCGAGCGTTTGACGCTCAGTTTCAAGGGTAGCAAGAGTTTCTTGCTTCTCCTGAAGTGAAATTAAGCCAGAATCGTTGTCTGACTGAATGGTCTTTAATTGGTTGTCCAACTGTTCAATTGTGACAGTTGGTGCTGTATCCTTGCGATCAGGTAAAACGGTGATGAAAGCTGCGATAATCAAAATTACCACGATGCCAACACCACCAAACAACACTAATTGTTTGATACTCATAATGTAGGCTTACCTCTCGTTTTCACGGTGGTAGGGAGTTCGCCTGTATTACTCCTGTATATAAATTATATGAATTACTAAGTGAAAAAGGTACTGACCGACTGGTCCGCTATGTATCATTATACACGAAGATTGGGCACGAATGTTATTTACGAAAGCTCAAAAATAGCTATAATGAAGTTATGGTAGATCAAGCGTCACTGTACCCGAGGGTACTGGTCAGTGACACGGGGGGTAGTGTTATAACTATCGACGGTGTATTAAGACCAGCGCAACCAGCGCAAATCAACACGTTAGACGTGGGTTATTACAATGAAGAAACGGTTGCACAGATTATGCACAAGCAAAAAAGCAACTGGTTCGAGTTCAAATATCACCACAAGCTCGCGCGTCACATGTTTATTGTCAGTTCAGACCTTGACGTAAACTTAGATAAATGATATTATAATTTATATGACAGATACGAAGAACGTAAGCGATTATGCTGAAGCGAATATAACCCAAATAGACGAAATTAAGCGTCTTTATAATACGGGTCAAATTACTCGTGAAGAAGCGTATGAACGCGCTCAACCTATTTTAGATGCGATTGACGAGCGTGGTAAGGTCATCGCGAAGAAGCACGGTCGTAGATACGTTAAACTCAGCTTCGTTAGCTTAATGAGATAGAAAAACCCACCTGCGAGAGTGGGTTTTCTTTTTTGTTTCGATGTTTATTAGAAAGGGATCGCAGATAGGTCGATAGGTTTATCCTCGATGTCGTCGATAACTACATCTTGACTTCCACTATCTTGCTTCTTTGGGTCGATGAACACGATTTCACGAGCGTTAATCTCGATCTTACTGTGCTTTTGACCATCTTTGTCCCATGTTCGTTGCTGTAACTGACCTTGCAGTAGGATTCGTGAACCCTTGCTGAAGTGGTTAGCAACTAATTCGGCAGTCTTTTCCCACGCGGTAACGTCGATAAAGCTAGTGTCGCCCTCTTTGTAGCCATTTACTGCTACAGAGAAACTTACTACGTTCTTGCCTGTTGTTGTTGATTTTAGTTCTGGGTCTTTGGTAAGACGTCCAGTGATGGTGACGGTATTTAAGTCTGCCATTTTATTCCTTCGGCTTTCGCCCTTTACATAGTTATTACTCTTCTTATTATACACGGATTTGGGGTTCTGGCTACCCAATTGTGCAGACCAAAGTACCTCTGTTAAAGACCCAGGATCCACTTAATTGCCGCTACCGCTAACGCGATTACAACAGCTACAATACACGCAATAACAATTGCTGCGGCTGTACCTACGATTAGTGCTCCGCCTTTGTCTTCTGGTTCGTTCTTGTTCATACTACCTCTTTTATTTTTACGTCTATATCAGTTGCATACATCACAGTGTCACTTATCTTGGCTCCTAGGCCCTTCGTGAGCTTCCTGCTTGCACCCAAACCTATCTTCTCTTTCTCTAGGTACTGCACGAAACGTGCACCCATAACGTGAGAAAACACTACGGTCACAGCGATAATATCGTCGTGTGTATAGTGTAACGGAAGTTTACCTGCAGCGTCATCACGCATGATTTCTTCTGCAAGTCGGTGTAGTGGTTCAAGTTTCTCCGTCTGCATCATCTTTGTCCTTACCAGCCTTGAACCCTAAAGTCGGCTTCTCTTTTTCAATATCGAGCTTCAGATTGTCGATAAAGAGACTCAGAATAACCCGAGACTCCTTATCTTCAATCAGAGCGTTCGCGAGCTTTGCCTTCGCTAGTAGTTCCTTTTTATTCATATCCCTATACTACCTATCAATCCCTAAAACTTCAAGTCGTGGTCTGCAGCCTGAAATACCATCAAACCAAGGTCACGTCGCCACATATCAACCACCTGTGGGCGGTCGTCAAACACTGCAAGTACATTGTATTTGTCTTTGATGTGTTGCTCGTACAGCTCTTTCTTTGTGATAGAGTCCTGTCGGTCGTCATTGTCTGCACGCATAATGAGTTCATCATACGGTATTGACCATTGGTCTAACCATGCTTCGGTTGCCGCTCGAGCACCCTCTTTACGACCACTCAATAGAATGATGTGTGTGTACTTCGTGTGCTTACGTGAAAAGTCATCACGAAACAGGTCGATAGCGTCGAAGATGTGTGTTAATGCGTAGTTCGGTGTGTCATTCTTAACTTGCTCAAGATCGTACCAGCTACGACCAGTGAGGTTGTGAGCCAGCGTACCATCAATGTCGCACAAGAACGCACGTGGTAGTTTGTCTTTCCAGTCAGAACGTCGTTGGTGAAAGCCTGGGTGAACGTACTTGTAATACATATCTAAGATAACGTCTTTGCCGATGCTCTTCTCGCGGTCTTCATCACGCTTGATACATTCATCAACTGGTACATCTAAGAAGCTGTCATCAACTTCAAAGTCAACGTCAGTCTCGGTAGCCAGCATTCGAAGTTGCCCACGGTGCTTAGGGTCGAGGTTTGTGTCTGAAACGACTACACTGTTGCCAGCTCGTAGTGCGTCACGAATAAGACGGTTGCGCTCTCGAATAACGATAGCTTCATCACCGCGTTTGTGGTTGTATTCACCGCCTTCGAACAGCTTGCTGTCTTTGCGAATAATGTCTTTTTCAACCTGCACCCACGTTTCTTCGGGGGTACTATTGTCTGTCAGCTCGGTAGCTGCTGTGCTCTTACCTGAGCCAGGTAGACCGACCATCATGCGTAGAATAGGTTTTTTCATCTTTGTCCTTTTATGTTTTTATGCGTCAGTACTACTATAAGCAACGCTCACGTCGTTGTCTAGTATGTCGTGAAAGACTGTTCTGATTCTGTTTGATAGTAATTTCGCGAGTTTTTTGTTATCAATCGCAGGGGCTGACCTGAATATTTCCCACGCTTCTTCAGTGATGATGTCGTGTTGCGTCATACCGATAATACGAGGGGTGTCTGAGATTACAGCTTTGCGGCTTTCTAGTGATTCGAATTTCTTGATGATTTTCTCAACTCGAGCAAGTGTTACATAGTTAGATGTAATTCTAAGCTCGTGATATACGGGGTCACTCTTGCTGTAGTTACCAAAGAGTTCGTTATTCACTTCCTTAAACTTGTCGTTGACGTACTTCGCATAGGTAATGTCACCGAATTGGTTTCGGTATGTGTCGCTTTTGATGACGACACCTTCGTTCATAACGCCACGGTCGGTTCGTGAAGCAAACTCTTTGATCTCATCGAAGGTGAACTTACCCGTACCATAGTGGTTAGGGGTTTCTAGGTCTAGCTCTTGAGCCAGGTTTCGTACTTCTTCTTGCGTCCAGTTGGTGTCGGTTGCGCTGTTGTACACGTCAAACAGATAAACCTTACCGTAGTATCGCGGGTCGTATTTAATAGTGTGTCGCACAAGCAACTCACCATAAAAGATAATGTCTGGGTTCGCTGTTAAGAACTCGACTACCTTTGGGTTGTTTCTAATAATCTCTTGACCGCCCCTAAAGTTCTCACCGATAGGTAGCATTCTGCTTTTTGTACCACACCTAACTTCACCTTCGTGGAAAAAGGCAGTGAAGTTAGCACCGTCTAGCTTTTCAGAGACGCTAACGACACCGTCAAGGATGCCCTTTGTCTCTTCTACGCTCATTCGGTAGATTTTTGGATACGATCTGTATATAGCCATACTTATAGTATGGACATCAATGCCCTATAAGTCAACTTCTTCGAAAAACTCGTTGAACTCATTGTGCGTGATAGACAAGAAGAACGGTCGCTCTGTGCTTGTAAGCTCAACCTTTGAACGACCAATATCGAAAGGACTGTGATAAATAGCGTCTAATTCGAACACTTCGCCCTCTTTAACTACTCGTGCATTATGTGACTTGCTCTTGAACTTTGTTTTTGCTTTGTACATCTTATAGCCCCTTTACAGGACTAATTATAAGTCAGAAGCCGCAACTAAATCAATAGCTATTTATGCGAGTTTCGTAACGGTAAAAGTCTTACCGTCAACTATTTCAAGAACACTACAGTCACCGAAGTGGGTAAGGTCTTGGTATTGCGAGAATGTGTCAACGCACCATACGTTTTGCTGTACTTCCCAACAAGTCTTGCTAGGGGTGTGACCGAACACTTGGTTTGGTTTGTAGACGTAGCCTTGCCCAGGTCGTACCCACATGTGCCCATCATCTGCGAGTGGGTGACGGTTAGGTGTCCAGTCGTCAGTCAGACCAGCGTGTGAATAAGTGACCCCGTCAATTTCGTAGGTTTCTGGTAGCTTTCGCATAAAGTCGGTGAGTTGAGGTTCAGCGTCAAACATCATTTGAGCTTGAGGGTCCCAACCTGAATACATACCGCTATACTTCTTGTTGAAGTAACAGAGGTCGTGGTTACCACAGAGCGCGATGATATTAGGGTGAGTTTGCACCAATCGCTGTACTCGTAGAATCATATCGAGTCGGTCGAACCCGCTAGAGCCCCAGTTGTCGAGGTAGTCACCTAAAAGAACTACTTTGTCGTAGTTTTCAGCAACTTTTTCAACCTGATCTAGAATCCATTGTTTTTGGTGTGTGTCACCTACTGCAAGAACTTTCACTCTTCAACCTCTATATCGTTAATAACATTCTTAGCGTTTTCATAATCTTCAAGACTAAGTGTACTAACACCTAGTATACGCTGCAAGCGTGCTTTGTCGTCAGGGGTAAGACCTACTTCGTAAACGTATTCGCGTTCAGTCATATTAGTCCCAGAACTGTCGAGCGTGGTGAGCCCAGAAAGTCATAGCGTTCACCGCTTTGCTGTGTAGCTTTTCTACCTTAGCGTGGTGTTCGTGCATCAGCTTTTTAACGCGAGCGTCAGTCAGCTTTTTACCAGTCTTCTCTTCACGCCATTCAACGGTGATATGTGAGGTGTCTTCTTCCCCCTCTGTGATATAAGCGTCTTCAAGGTTCACGATTTGACCCGCAAGACCAGTAGCCCAGTCACCGCGATCAACTTTTAGGTAGTTATCAATATCGGTGTAGACCTGCTTGAGGTTCTTGTAACCAAAGTTGCTGCCTTCGTCTACCCACATCTTAAACATATATTCGAAGTCGCTAACACCCTTGCTCTCGTGCCACTTCAAGCTCTCTGAGATGAGTGTCATCAAGTGGGTGCCGCTACTCCACATATCTTTGTCGCTATAACCGCGAGTTATGCGTTGACGACGAAACTTATGTATACGTGACCACGTCTTAGGTCGTAGTACTGTTTGCACCTTGTAGCGCAGTGACATACCTTCAATTTCTTCAGCGAGTTCTTTGAGAGTCTGTTTCATAGGTCTATTTTACCTTTTTTCGACCCTTTTTACCAATAAAGTTATGGTGGGTGCGAATTGAGTGCTGTCGGTTCGAGTCAAAATTGCCGCTCTCGCAGGTTGCACACTTGTAGGTATTCTTGTTGCGTATGTCCCATTTAGTGAATGCAAGACAGTCGCTACATTGTCTAATGACGTAGAAGCGGTTCGCGATGTCTTCGTCGCTGAACAGCCCGTCCATGTGTAGAGTCTCAAGTCTAGACACTAATACAGACCCGTTTCTTTACCAGCGAGAAACGCTGCCATGATCTTGTTGTTCTGCTCGCGCTGACGGTTCAACGCTTTCTCGGTCGCACCAGAGTTTCGCTTGTGCTGTACAAACCAAGTGAGCGCGCCCTCGATAATCACGAACATATCGTCTTCAGGGGTGTTTCGCTTCCGCAATTCGCTGATTGATATATCAAGCGGTAGCCCTTTGTCGGTATAAAGTTTACCAACCCACGTACCCTGTTCTTCTAGATATGCTCGGTTGGGGTTCGATAACGATTCAACTATCTTCTCAAGTATTAGTTCTTGCTGCGCCATAAACTTCGATCCTATTCTTCATATTAGCCCAGATGTGCGGGTTAGCGTCTATCTCTTTAATTATAAGCTGTTCAGACGGTTCGAGCGTATTATCAGGACAGAAGAAAACGAGTAAAGCCTTGGTCTTACCCATAATCATCATATTCCACTGCACTTGGGATAAAATCTTCGCGTCAGTCGTAACCGCGTTCAATAAGTGTCGTGCTTTCATAAAACATTTGATCTCGACCATATATACGTCTGTGTACCCGTCTGGAGAGCAGCCTGCCCAAGGGAAGTCGCTATTGGTAACGAAACCCGTCTCGAGCGTTTGAATGTCGTACACGCGGTCCAGGAGCTTCCTTGCTACAGGCTCTAAGTCGTGACCACGTTCCGTGTATTTGTTACCAGTGAAGTTGCTCTCTTTAAGAACATACGTTGCTGGGTTACGGGCTAGTAGAAACTCATACGAAGTTGACCCTGTGAGCGGGTGGTCTTCGCGAATAGCAAACCATTCAGGCGTGTTCTGTTCAATTTTATCGTGGTAGGTAATCATTTAATAAGTTCTTTCGTTAGGGTTTCTCTAAGCTCTTTCAACACCTTTTGCGTGTCAGGTCGAGTAAGAATCGTTAGTAACTGGTCAACGGTTTCTATTTGCTTGTTTATCGCGTATCCTTCGATAAGACCCACTGTGATTGGGAATGCGTCATCTTCAAGGTTGAACGGGTCAATGCCTTCGTACTCGTAGCTTTGCTTATCCCATCGGTTAGCCATGTTCAAGTCAGCTTGAACGCTTTGAAAAATTCGTAGGTGACCTAATACTCGGTTTTTACTCATACATGTGCCTTATATAATCGTGCTCGTATTCTAGTATGTCGAGTCGTTCTTTTCTTATTTTCATACCCCGCTTTGAGGTAATCAAGAACCCAGCAAGCATAGCTAACTGGGCGATGAGTGCGATAAACTTCACGGGTGCAAGTGGTATCAATAGCGATGGGAACATAAAGACGAAAGAACCATAGAGAAAACGCTTCTCCCATTTGTCGTTCTTTTTAACAAGCGCGTCATAAAACTTACCTGAATCGTGCAAGCGGTCTATGATTTGTTTTTGCTCTTGTTCAACGTCAAACACTTTATCCTCTTAGGTAGTCGATAGCGTACTCGAGTGTCTCCCAGTTGACCCCTATAGTAGCATCGTGATGGTTCTTTACATATTGTAAGACTGCTCTAGCGAGTTCGTAATCGTCTTCGCTATACTCGTCTTTCTCTTTGTAATCATACATCACGTTAAACACGTCGTCAACAGACCATACTATGTCGATGCTGTCAACTTCCTTGTCGCGTAGATAATCGTTACAAGCGTCGCGAATTGCTTCAATTTCTTCGGGTAAAACTGCCCAAGCAACGCTACCAGTTTCGCGTGGTAGCAGTTGCTCTTCGATTAGGTTCTCAGCTCGTGAACTGCCGATCTTGTCGACCAGCAGCCATAGCCCCCCACCGTTCTTATCTTCTTTGATTTGTCCAGTGAGGTTCCCCATAATTACCCTTTCTTTGCAGCTACGATTGCGTCGAGTGCGTCAGTGCTAGTATCGTCATCAGCTAGGCCGTGGTCTTCGTTATCAACCTTTTCGAGCAAAGCGACTTCTTCTGAGAAGTATACCTTACATGCCCGCTTAATGACAGACTTTCGCCAAAACTCTGATGGCCATTTGTCCCAAGTGTAACTGCTCTTTGAAGCGCCCTTCATTTCAAGGTAGTCGCGTTCGTTCAATAGCTCGATTGACTCGTTGTTGTCGAACTTCACGACACAGTATGCACCGTTGATTTTCTTGTCGTCATAGCTTGCGAACGGGTTCGCGATTTCGTGCTTGTATTCAACAAGACCAGAACGCTTACCGACTTCAAAGGTGTCACCCTCGCGTACGAGCTGTACGTCGAAGAACACGTCTGGGTGCAGTTGTTTCACCTTGTTCATGTACCCTTGGTACGTTACAAGACCCATGTTCTGACCAGACAAGATGACGTTTACACCATCTAGGTTAGTACCGACGTTCAAGTACTTAACGATGAGTGAGTACATTTCTTGGTTGGTGTGCTTGTTGACGATCATACCGACTTTTGAACCGCTAAGGTATGCGATTGCCTTGTTGACCTTGTTCGCGTCTTGGTTGCTCTCGATGAGCTTTTCTTTTAGTGCTTGTAGATTTACTGCCATTTTATTCGTTATCCTTAATGGTTAGTTTGTATGCGAATGATTGTCGAACACCGACTCCGTCAACGAGGCGACCTTCAAGAACTTGAACAGCTTTCACTGCCTCTTTATCAAGTTTCTTAACGGTAACTTTCGTAACGAAGGCATCGTCAACTTTGTCTTCGTCTGTGATTATCAGTTCTTCACGTGGTGTCAGCGCGAATGTTGCATTACCAACTTCTAGCTTCTTCTCACCTGAGTCTTTGAACCGTTCAATCATCAAGTCTTTCATTGTCGAGTCGAACTCTGAACGCTTAGCGTTAAGCTCGTCCTGGACGCGTAGGAACTCGATGAACTTTGGGTTGGTTTGCAGTTCGTTCTCGATTTGCGCGAGTGTCATCTGCAGGTTTGTGATAGTTTGTACACCTGTTTCTGCTTCGTTCTGAATATCTTTCATATCCTTATTATAGCAGGAATTTACGGGCGTTGCTACCAATAATACCTATTTTTACCAGAAATAAATGGCTTTTCGTCGTCTTCTTCTAACCATTCTGCAAATTTTTCTCGACTGAACGCTGGGTCGATCTTTTCAGTTATGTATTTTAGGGTGCGTTCTAACCACTTTTCGAAGTCTAATGAGTCACGATTTTTGTTAGCTTTTTCACCAACTTCATATATTGAGTATTTTGTCATAGTTTTATAACAGCTACTATACACTAAAAATAGACCCCCGCTAAGAGGTCTACATGACTGATTTGGCGCAGTGCTTTGTAATCAGTAAATTATGGTTGGTCTTACAATCCAACAGGTATAGTGCACTCACTACCCGTTGCTATGCCCCCGCGCATTTTGCATTATATACTAATATGTGTATAATGAATAATATGAATACCCAAAAGATTCAAAAAGAAGCAGCTGACCTAGGTAAATACGTCAAGCGCACCAAAGAGACGACAGTTATTGCTGGCGGCATTATTGCTATAGCGGTGGCAGCAGGGTTCATTATGGGTACATTTACAAAGCGGGGTGAAAAGAAAAAGGAATAAGTTAGCTTACAACTCAAGTCATAGTTGGAGCTACATAGCTCTTTTTTTATATCTTGGGTTCGTGGCTCAGTGGTTGAGCAGCAGACTTTTAATCTGTACCACGTTGGTTCGATTCCAACCGAGCCCACCAAAAATAATGAACGATAGCTTAGCTGGTTAAAGCACTTGACTGATATTCAGGAGATCGTAGGTTCGAACCCTACTCGTTCAACCAAGTATAATGGTGTATAGTTCAATAGTAGAACCGCAGACTTATATTCTGTCAACGGTGGGGCAGAACCACCTACACCGACCAAACAATAACGTCCCTTAGCTCAGCGGTAGAGCAGCGCCCTTACATGGCGAAGGTCCTAAGTTCGAATCTTAGAGGGACGACCACATACAGCGGGGTTGAGAAGTGGTCATTCTCGGAGGGCTCATATCCCTTTGTCGCAAGATACACGGGTTCGAATCCCGTCCCCGCAACCAAATTTGTACGGAGAGCACATCGTTGCAACGTGGCTCGAGAATCGAAAGCGTAGAGGTGCACCGAAGCGTTATTAGAATAGAGGTAGCCTAAAGCTACCCCCCGTGCACCATACAGCTCTTTAGTATAACGGATAGAACGGTGCGCTTCGGACGCACAGATGATGGTTCGATTCCATCAGGAGCTACCAAAATTCGCCGCCATAGCTCAAAAGTAGAGTAGTAGTTTTGTAAACTATCGACCTCGGGGCAGTACCGAGTGGCGGCCCCATACGCCCCAATTAGTGTAACGTTGGTTAGCACGCGTACCGTGGTAGGTACGAAGAACGGTTCGACTCCGTGAGGGGCTCCAAAACAGATGCGGGTATAGTATAACGGCTATTATGTCTGACTTCCAATCAGAGGATTACAGTTCGATTCTGTATACCCGCACCATACGTATAATAAGAGTATGGAAGCATACCGCAAAGACCCAGACCCAAACTTAGTCAAACGACAAGCTGAAAGTCTAGTGCATGACCTAACTCGCGACATCATTGAAGAAGAAACACGGGCACTCGAACAGGGTTTCGAAGTACTACGCAGACACTTTGGTGAAATAGCTGTGAAACAAGCTGGTATGATTCACATTACTCAAGTGAACGAACTGCTCGACAAATACTTAAAAGCAGAAATATAAGGTTCTCTGGTCTAACGGATAGGGCACTTCGGTTCTAACGAAGCTGGTGCTGGTTCGATTCCAGCGGGAACTACCAAACATGGGGTTGTCATATAACGGTTTATTATGGGACGTTTGCAACGTCTTCACCAGAGTTCGATTCTCTGCAACTCCACCATATACATATTGGTAGCAAGTATGATTACGAGGTCAAACCAGGCAGGAATTGCATGGACGTATGAGCCGAAACTTCTCGTAGCACCTTTTCAAGATACGGAACCGTAGCTCAGCTGGTTAGAGCACCTGACTCTTAATCAGGGTGTCATAGGTTCGATCCCTATCGGTTTCACCACATATCGCCCATTCGTCTAACGGTTAGGACACATGATTTTCAATCATGCAACGGGAGTTCAACTCTCCCATGGGTGACCAAATTTATAAAAAAGATTGCAATGCCATTTATTATTATGGTATAATGAAATTATGAAGACATTATATAGTCACTCACTACTATCTCAGCTCTGGTCAAATTGCCCGGATCAATTTAGTGTAGGTGTCGTGTCGTATTCTTCATAAGAAGATTTTAGAAAACAAACATACGAAGACACCTGCACCACAAATGTAGGTGTCTTTTCTTTAACAAACTATCCGACGGACGAGGCTAAGGCACAGTAGTCAGCGAACGGGGCATAAAAGTGACCCCACCCCCAGACCCCAAATCTGGTAGGACTGTAAACTGTGATGGGTAGCGAGCGGTCGAGATATAAACAGGGGGTCTACTGCAAAGAGCGGTAGACTAAGCTAGGGCATACACTCCCTTCCCCCGAATATGGTTGTACGACAGGTCTGCCGACCTATGGAGCGTTCAGCGCACCCTGCTCGAGAAAGATAAGCGATTCTCAAGTATAAGGCTCATTCAGACTACCGATGAAAGGTCTGATCGGTTCGACAAGGATAGTCACGCGTTATACGGGCTAACCTTGACCGAGACGCTGGTAACAAATCAACAAAACCCAGCACCCAATATACATGTACTCCCTAGTGGCGATGGGAACTGGTCTCCAAAACCAGTGCGAAAGCTAAGCAGTTCGAATCTGTGTACGTGTGCCAAATATGCGATCATGGTGAAGTGGTTATCACAGTACCCTGTCACGGTATAGTCGCGAGTTCAATTCTCGCTGGTCGCGCCAAATATATTCTAGATCGGCCCATCGGTAGGGCAGCTCCCTGTTAAGGAGAAGGTGATTGGTTCGATTCCAATATCTAGAGCCAAATTTCAGTCTATAGTGTAGGGGTAACACGCGTGCTTTGGGAGCATGAGACCGTAGGTTCAAATCCTACTGGACTGACCATAACGGAGAGTAGGCATAACGATAGTGCTGCGGGCTGCAGAGTAATATAGACCCGATGCCCAGGTTCAACTCCTGGCTCTCCGATCAAGAACATTCACAAGGTTTTGTAGCTGAGGGGATTAGCACCAGTTTGAAGCACTGGGGACGTAGGTTCGATTCCTACCGAAACCACCAAATATGTTGTAGTGTGCAGGGCACCCGATTGACTGTAAATCAAAAGGCGATGGTTCGATTCCGTCCTACTTCACCAAATATACCCCCGTTTGTAGTGCTCAGCTTAATTACCTGAGTAGATACGCAGGCAAGCAAGTGCAACATACTAGTTATAAAAAGCATTTGTTAGCTCACCCTAAAGGTTTGCGGGGGTGCCAAATATGAAGCGTTGGCGGAGCAGCTACGCAACGGATTGCAAACCCGTTTTACATCAGTGCAAATCTGATACGTTTCTCCAAATATGTGCTTATGGCGGAACGGTATACGCAGTAGTTTCAAAAGCTACCGAGTTAATCTCATCTCAGTTCGAATCTGAGTAAGCACACCAAATATGCCGAAGTGGTGGAATTGGTAGACACGCTGGTCTTAGGAACCAGTGCTCGAAAGAGTTTGTGGGTTCGAGTCCCACCTTCGGCACCAAATCACGGTCTATGATGAAATGGTAGACATAGCAGGCTTAAACCCTGCGGAGCGTAAAAACTCGTGCTAGTTCAAATCTAGCTAGACCGACCACAATTAGGAGAGGTGTCAGAGCGGCCGATCGAGCTGGTCTTGAAAACCAGTGTGTGAAAGCACCGTGGGTTCGAATCCCACCCTCTCCGCCACATGGAAGATTAACCTGATAGGATCAGGTCTCGCCCGCTAAGCGATGAGTGTGAAAGCATGGTTTTCGATTATCCAATCTTCCGCCAAACTCCGTACATGTGTCTGAAGTGTATAACGTTTGCATCAAGGCGTTGCAACCCGTGTACGGAGCCAAGCGTGGTGAACGTAGTTCAATGGTTAGAACGTCGGCTTGTGGTGCCGATAATGTGAGTTCGATTCTCATCTTTCACCCCATGTATACTCATGTCGTCTAACTGGTAGGACACTGGATTTTGGCTCCAGCAATCGGGGTTCGAGTCCCTGCGCGAGTACCAAGAAATTATATTGTATTTTACGTTGAATAACCGCTGGGAATGTGTCGTGATAAATCCCGTTATACTAAGTAGAGAATCAACCAAGCCCTCAACTGAGGTGCTTATTATTTACACTTAAAACGGGGTACAAATGAACGCAACAACACTCATCAACGACACAATGACACTAGAAGAAAAACTGGCCGCTATCGACGCAGCTATGGCAAACGCGCAAGCTACAGCTGACACTACAGCTAAAGCACAAGGTCGTGTTGCAGCCCCTATCGACCCATCAGACGCTCTGATGTGTGAAGGTTGCCAGTAATGACTGGTGAGCTTGGGGGTCTAGACTTCGGAGCGTACAACCCTGAAGTAAACCCTAGCGTATACGCACGTATCATGGACCCTGAACTCTGGGGTGAAGCAGGGGAACGAGTTGTCACTGCTGAAGAAGTACACATGCTCGGTGAAATTGCACTAAACGATAACATCATTCTGGGAACTGAATAATATGGTAACAATCTACAGCACCGCGTGGTGCGCATTCTGCAAGACAGAAAAGCAATGGCTTGACTCTCTCGGGGTCTCTTACGAATCAAAGATGATTGACGAAGACGAAGCTGCTATGAAGGAGTTCGAAGCTCTTAACGTGGGTAGTGGTGTACCTGTGACCGTTATTGGTGACACTATTGTGCGTGGTTTCGACCGACCAGCACTCAAAAACGCAATCGGTATTTAAACCATTGCCAACCGAGGCTCGTGTGCTACAATCAAGCCATGAGTAAAGTAACAGTAGACGATTGGTTTTTCAGCGACAGCAGGTTCAAGAACCTTATTGCTGAGGAACGTTTCACTATACTTCTTATAGCAAGTAGTGGAAAGTCTACAATTGGTACTATCAGCACTCGGTCTGGCTTCGTACACGGTACAGTGAAAATCATTACTGACCGCCTAGTTAAAGAAGGACTCATCTCAACTGATGGTGAGTCTTTTTCTATGGTTGAAAAAAGCGGCAAGGTCGCTCAGACTACCACCGCTGTCGCTCTCGATGACAAATACACCCGTTTAGTGCAAATGCTATACAAGGTTATTAACGAAACAGCCCCTGGTGGTGCAAAAGAAGTCAAACCGAACACGAGCGACTACAAGCAAATCAAGCTCATGGTCGAGAAAGACAACATAGCGGTTGAAACTATCGCTGGTATCTTAAACATCTACACAAACATACCGTTCTGGGGCGAGAAGTACATCGTTCAGTCTGCCTCGGGTCTTCGAAAGCATTGGTTAAAGATTTACCAATCAGCTGAAAAGCATTATACTAAGTCTAGAGTTGAAAAAATATGAAAGAAAACGAAGTATCATTACAGCAAAAAGTGGTTATCACCCGAAACGGTGCACTTTTTTATCTTGATCTTGAACGCGCTGCAAAGGTTGAAGCACTCTTGCTCTCACCGTCTAAACCCGACTACGTTGAAATTGACGGTACACTAATACAAGCACGCGAAATTACTATGGTCGCACCAACTGCAAAGGTTGAAGAAATGAACCGTCGCAAGAAAGGTGACTGGCAATGTGAACGTGGTCACTGGCACACTCGCGATGAAACCGTTTGTAAGCAAGGTTGGGGAACTGGTGGCGTTGCTAAAGAACGACCTAAAGACCCAGAACTCACCCCGCTACAAAAAGCACGAGGTGAACTGGTTCAATCATTGATGAACGATGACGGGAAGTCACTCGCAGAAGCAATAAAGATTGCGCGAATACAATACCCGACACCTAAAGAAGAAGCTAAGACTGCCTAGAGACCCCGATTTCACATCGAGGGTTTTCTTTATCTACCCCTCTATAATAGACGTGCAACGTGCTAAGAATGTTCGCGTTGTCATCTGTTATAAACCCAATATCTACTAACAGGTCATTCACGGATTCAATCTTGTTAGATAGATCAGTCCTGCGTCTGTCGGGTAGGTAGAAGTCATACCTTATGGATAATGGTTCGTCGAGACCTTCGTTTTCTAAACCGATTAGCTGTTCTTCGGCAATCTTGTGCCACTCAGTATACGCTTTACTTGGTATAGTGCGACCGTTTCGCAGGGTGATTCGCGAGTTTTTCTTAGACGGTATGCGCCCTTTTAGTTCGAACATATAGTCGTGCATATTCGTCCTCATTCTGGCCTACTTGCGGCTGTGCTGTGTATACGACTTTTCTGACCTAGAGCCATTACGTCGTACACAGTCAGCTCGCTATCTTCGTCTTTCAGTATGTCGACAAGCGACTTCTTGAAAGTATAGAAGTTACGTTTATTAGCGGTCGTATAAATATCGTACCGTGTGGTTTGTAGCGGTGTCATTGCGATTACTACTTTGTCAGCGTAAATCCAGAACACCATTTTGTTTTTGTCGTATCGTGTGTATTTCATATCTTTTTAAGCCGAGACGAAGTCAGGGCGGTCCTCTTTAGCTACGCGGTCTTCTTCCTCGACGTATCGTAGGTTGTTCCAACCACCACAACCACCCTTAGCTGGGTTACACCAGTATCGACGGATCATACCGTTCACGCGAGGTTCTGTACCCCGTGACTGGAAGGCTGCAGAGCTTGTACCACAGTGAGCACAAACACCTTGACGGTTGAGAATGATACCCATGTTCGGGTGAGTTCGGTCGAAGCCGCGTTGGTCAATATAGATTTGTTCAGTGATTGCAACGTCTTGGTCGTTATATTCTTTCAATAACTTCCAACTGTGCTTATCCTTTTTCTCAAGACAATCATACCACAATGCCCCAACCTTGATTTCCGATTTACCGCTGTACCCGTGGTACTTGCTGATTTCATCGAGTCGGTTAGACGGGTATTTAAAAATACGCCTTGCTTGCGCGAGCGTATCAACTGTCTTGTATGGTGATGGTGCGCCCAATTTGTGCTTGATGAAGTATGTGTTTGCCATCTTGATGTCGAAACCACGGAGGTTGTGACCTACCACGATAGCCGCTTCGTCTAGGATCTTGTGCAGCGCGATAGCCACGTCTTTGTCGTCGTGCTTGTCAGCTTTGTATCGGGTCTTAAAATCTGGCAGTTGAACGTGGTGCACTTTGTCTTCGTCTAGCCACTTGTATGAGAAGCTCATTAAGATTTGGTTGTGAACGATATTGAACGTATTAGCTTGCCACATTGGGGGATAGCTGTATGCGAGTAACGGTGAGACTTCGAGGTCTACTGTCACTGTTCGCTCTTGACTTTGCATATTGAATGTTTTCCTATTTATGTGTTTATCATAGGGCATTCGGCCTGTCAAGTCCACTTTTTAACGATGTAGAATAAGCAACAGGGTGTTCACCTCTGTTACTTTCTGGTAAAATGAAGATAATGAGTAAAAAGAAGAATAAGTCTATACCGCAACCGAGCAACCTGCCCGTTCTTGAGGGTCAGACTACTATTACAGACTTTATTAAATAACGACTTCTATCGGTGTACCGTCTTTAGGTAGGTAGGGTTGTGTCGTTAAACCGTATTCAGAGTAACCGAGACCCTTCTCGTTTAGCTTGTTCTCAAGCTCTTGTAGAGAGTTCGCAGTAACCGCACGCACTAGGTGCAATTTCACTGGGTTGTTCTCGTCGTGATCGCCCCAAGCCTCTGCCATCTCGTCCCAACCGTACCAAGTATCGTCAATCTGGTGTGCAAAATAAAAGTTATTTGCGCTCATCTTCTTTACCTTTCTCCATTATCATCTTCGCATAGTCATAAGCACCTTCAATAGGTTTGCCTAGTTTCATACCAATGGTAACTAAAAGATTGAACCGCTGGGCTTGTGTAGCTGACAGCGGTTCATAGTATTCTTCTGCTTCTTTTACTGTCATAGAGACAGTATACAACTTTACTTCTTGAAAGTGAACTTTGAGAGCAAGTCGACGATCAACTTGATGACCTTAGATAGCCAGCTAGTTGCGCTTTCACCATCTTCAGGAATAGGAATCACTGGTGGTGTAGTTGGTGGTTCTACGAATGAACCGACTGCGATTAGCTCGTCAACAGCAGGAGTTGTCACTGCGTCAGACTTAACTGTTCGTGCGGTTTCGGTGCCGTTTGTGTAAGTTACTGTCCAGACGATTGTTCGAACACCCTTAACACCAGCGCGGATAACCTTTTCTTTGCCAACTGGCAGTGTAGCGTCTGTAGACTTAGTGATTTGGAATGCGACTTCTTCAGTCTTGCTTTCTTCTTTCACTTCTACGGTAGGTAGAGCTTCTAGCGTGTTTTCATCGAACCCGTTACCAACGTTGTTAGTAGATGAGTAAGGTGTGCGTAGATAAGTCTTGCCGTTCCAGTTTGACTTTTGGTTGAGGTCGAACTCAGTACCAGCTGGGTAGGCTTTGATACCGTTACCAGTTTTTACTTCAACGAGTGTTGTACCACCAGCTTTAGCTCGCATACGACGTGGTGCGTCCATTGCTTGCCAGCTTGGGTCAGCAGGTGCAGGTGGTTGAGGTGGGTTGTTAATGTAGTTAACGATTGCGTCACGTTGTTCCATGATGCGTGCAGGACAAGCAGTACCGAGTTGCGATACTTCGTGGTGACCTACGACTGCGGTTGCACCACCGAGAGCTTGGTCTTGTGGTCGCCAAAAAGCAGCGATAACTTTGTTGTCACCATCACGGAGAGTGTAGTTTCGGTAGTCACCTAGGTTTTCAATACCGATAGAGCGAGTGTTGATGTCCCAGTTACCAGCGTGCCAAGTGATTTGACCGAATGGGTCGCTAATGAGAGGAACGAGACGGTAACCAGCAGCCCGTTCAGCGTCTGTTGCGTCAGGAGTGCTACCATCTACTCGTTGCCCTGCAAAGTGGGCTTGTGAGTAAGAGCGTGCGCCAGTGTACGGGTTTATAAGACCAGACCAGTTACCAGCGTTTGACCCGTAAGCGCGAGCGTACCCGTTGTCGCTAAACCATTGTGCGAGCCATGCTTTAGATTTTTCAGTCCAGAGAGGAGTCACCGCGTGGTGAAGAACGAGGTAATCAACCCTTTTTCGGTTAACATCAGCCATTATTCAGACACCTTCCCAGGTAGTTCTTTCCAAACAGCTTCAGGTATTACGCCCTGACCGTTGTTAACAAAACCCTTGTTTTGCTTTGCTTGAGACGCTTTCTTTTTCTCGTCTGCTTTTTCAGCTTGCTCTTGCAGTTTCTTGATTTCTGCTTCTGTTGGTACGTTTGCCATATAAAATAACCTCTCTGTATATTCACTACTTATTATACAGTTTTGAGGTTATTCGCTATAAGATGTGATATAATCGCGAGCTTGCTGTTTCGTGTAGTACGAACCGTCCCAGTCGTTCTGAATGGTACCGTTGCACTCTTCGATCATTTCTAAGATGAGTTCTTTTTGGTGCGCGTTGTCTTTCTGAAGCATTGCGCTCATAGACCGACCGTTGTTAATGTAGTCGTCAGATAGGTTCTTGCCCTTCGCGCTGTGCAGTTCCCAGCCCTTCAGACTACCCCACTTTAAGAGTATGTAGTCGTCACCAGTTTTGAAAGATATTCGCTCGAGTTTGTCGGTTGCTTCTTTAATGAAGTTACGCAACTCAGCAGCCAAGTCGGTAGTTACGGTTTTACCCTCTAACGACTCAGCCAGCTCGTCGATTGCTTTGATTATCTTAGACATTGTTCTTTTTGCCGCACCGTTGACAAGTAGCGTTCCAAGAAACTCGCTCTTGGTAGTACCCGTTGTATTTGTCCCAGTCGTGAAAACCAAACTTGCATTTCAACTTGTCCAGAAAACTCATATTTACTCTTTTCATTTGTTAATGCTATTAGAGTGATTATATAACTTCTCTAGGTCTTCGTCAAGACTTTTCAAACAGCGTTGGCACTTGAAACTACTGATTGCGCAGTTGGTACAAATCTGTGGTGTAGCGGTGCTCCCGTGCATCTTTGATGTCTTACAAACTGGGCATTGCCACGTGGTCATTGCAGCCCCACCGAACCAACCGCGACTACGACAGTCTTCGCAAACGATGTCTTTGAAACGCCACGCTTTGAGCACTTCTAGCTCGGGTGCTTTCATAGCTTGCTTAACAGCTTCTTCTTTGTCCCACTGAATATGTGTCAGTAGAGACTTAAAACCGCTCTTACTGAAGCGGTAGTCTGCTTTCACGCGAGTTTTACCAACCATATTGTATAAGTCGATGTAATACTTTAGCGGTTGTCTCATAGAAGCTCCTCTAGTTGCTTCTTCATTTCTTCAAGACGGTGCGGTAACCAGATAGTGATGACTTGCGAGAAACTGCTTGAGTCTGAGTAAAGGTTTGCCGACATTAGCATTTGCTCTAGCGTTTCGATACTAGCTTCGAGCTTCGCGATTTTGACGTGACGTTCTGAAAAGACTGGGCTTTGTAGCTTAGCTGTGCTGAACAGCATATCATCTTCGCATTCGTTCCAACCTTGCTTGTACGACTGCTTCTTAATCTCTTCGATTTCGCTATCAGTCATCATTGCCTTCTTTGCGACCTTGCGTCAAACCGTGATAAAACGCGTTCTCGCGATCTTGAGCCATCAACTGAATAAGTGCGTGAACAGCTTCGGTCTGTCGACCCGTGCTAGATACCATAACGTACTCGTTAAACCAGTTGTCGAGCGGTGTAGGCTCTTCGGTGTCTTCGTCTTCAAGCGGTTCAATACCAAACGCATAGACCGCGTTACGGTAGATACGTGGGCCATAATGCTCCATACCATCGGTAATGAGATAATCGACGACCCCGTGCTGTGTCGTGCGAGCTTTCCACTCCCACTTACCGTCTACGTGTGTTGGTTCGTCGATAACCTCGAACTGAATGCTGCCGTACTGACTGCTTTCCCAAAGAATGTCACCCCTATGAATATCACGGGGGTTAACAGGGTTAAAGTCGTATTCGTTAGGATTCGTTTGATTCATTTTCAATTACGGTACTCACTGTGAAGTTAATCTTAGCACCTGTTTGTTGTTCAATCAAGTCAACCGTATCGAGGATTACTTCTGGGTGATACGCGTTGTTCGGGATTTCACTTACGACGATTGAAGCCTCTAGAGTTGGGCGTTCGAATAATTCTTTTGGTACGTCAATGTTTAGCTTTACCGCTACTTCGTCCCAGTCAAGCGATGGTTTTTGTTTTCGTACTGATTTAACACCGTTTTTGTTGACTACTAGCCAGTTGGTCAAGATCATTTTCTTTCTCTCCTATTATTGCTTTGTAATCGTAGGATACTCTTTGTCCTCTGGTTTGTCAACAGAAGCACTGGTGCCCATCCAACTCTGCGGTTTCTCAATCGGGTATGAGTTGGGTGGGGTCGGTGTCGTGAAGATAGGGGTTATGGGTGAAAACGGTCGTGACGGTTGCAGGGTGGGTGGTACGCTGACGGGTGCGGGTCGACGCAGTTCGTCGATAACGACTTGTGCGAGTTCACGCTTTTTGTTGCGATACAGATACTCTAGTACATCACTGATTGTTTTCGTTGCCATAGCCCCTATGCTCCCTTATTTACTTAGTTGGAATGTAAAACTGTGCGTTACCACCGCTTGCGTCAGTAGTTGGTAGCACACCGTTCCACTTAGCGATCCATTGTTGTTGCAAAATCTCTGGTGTGAGTGTTTGCTGACGAAGTCGTTGAGACTCTGCCTGTGCGGTTGCTTCTGCAACTTGCTTCTCTGCTTCAACCTTTGTTGTCTCGAGCTCCTGACGAGCTTGTGCGACCTTCTGGTTAGCGATTTGCACTGCTTCGATAGCCTGGTTGAATGCTGCGCTGAACTTGAACTCAGTAATAGCTACGTCTTGAATGTTGTAGCGACCATTTTTCTCAACACGATCTTTTAGGTTGTCTACTACGTCACGCTTTACTTCAGCGCGGTTAGTAATCAATTCGCTTGCTGTGTACTTAGCTGATACAGCTTTGAATGCTTCTTGGACCTGTGGGTCAATTTCGATAGCTTGAAAGTCTTTACCGACGTTCTGGTGAATCTCTGACACCTTACCGCGATTTAGTGCATAAGTTAGTACAACTGTAGCGTTCACGTCTTGCAAGTCTTTAGTAGACGCTGTTGCGTTAGACTGAACCTTTTGTGTCTTAGTGTCGTATTCTGTTACGCTTTGAATACCCCAAGGTGCTTTGATTGAAAGACCCTCGGTTAGTTCACGACCAGTTACTTTACCGTAACTCGTAACAACACCGACTTTACCTGTACCGATTGACGCGAGTGAACCAGTAATCGTGATGAGAACTAGAAGACCGATAAAGCCCCAGATACCCCATTTGATATACTTTTTCACGTTAGATTGGTTATTATTGCCGTATTCCACTTGCTACTCCTCTGTAGTTTGATTTATTTGTTCGATTAGTGTATCAAGCTCATCATAGTCTACTTCGGGGTCTGGTGCAAGATAAATAGCTTTAACAGGGGTGATAAAGTCATCGTTTAGCTTGAAAACCATCTCGTCAGCTTTCTCGTGGTCTTTCAGGAACTTCAATCTTAGCTCATCGTATTTGCTCATCGCGGTTCTCCTGCAAGTATTCTACCGCACGACGACGCACTTCGTCCACGTTTATAGATTTGTCTTCTTTACTAATGCTTTCGAGTTGCATACGCAAGAACATAGCGATAGTCATCTTGACCGCATATTCATCACGAAAGGCAAGCTCGTCGACTATAGCTTGCATTGTGCGCTTCTCAGCTCGTAGCGAATTGCGACCCGCTTGCATATTCACGTGCGCGTCACGCATAAACTTATCAAGAATATGTTCTATGTCGGCTATGTCTGGTACGTTTTTGTGCATCAGCGGTACGTCCAGGTTTTAACTGCAGCCCACGCTTCTTCCATGGTGTTGTATTGGTGAAGACGGTGTGGCCCAAACAGGTAGGAGTAAACCTCACAACCTACTTCGGGCTTTGCGTTCAAGTAATCTTCGGTCTCGAACCAGTTAGGGTAGCTCAGCATTAGACCTACATAGCCCTCGGTGCTTTTGCAGTGACCGTCAGTTTCTGGGTCGTTCTCCCATTCGACGTGCAAATCGTGCAAGTGTTGACGAATCTTCTTTAAGAGCCGTACGTCTTTATCAGTCATCTTCTCTATCCTCGTTGACGGTTACGATTACATTGCCTACTTTTACTGATTGCTTCGATTGAGATACTTTCAGCTTTAGGTCATTTATATCATACCCTTCCACGCGCTGCAAATAGCGAACGATAGCGTGGTCGGTCACCTCTGGCACCATACCATCGTGCTTCAAGTCGTAGATTGCCATACCAACTCGGTGTCTTCGTGAGTTCAGCTTGCGTAAGCGGTTTTCGATTGGCTTCTTCTGCTCTTGAAGTTCTTTAATTTCATTTAATAATAGTGTGTGTTCACGTTGATACTTGTTCAGTTTTTCTTCACGATTCATTTTTCAGCTCCTTGATACGGTATTCCCAGTCGACGTTGCAGTCTTTCCACCCGTCAGCGATTGCATAGAATGTGCAGTCTGTGTCTTTGCACCCCAAATGCAAATAGTCACAACCGCAACCCTCTTCGCATTGTGACACATAGTACTCGTGTTCGTGGTCTTTACCTTTTAAGATGTCTTCGTCAGTCTTCACTTAATCCTCTTTCTACCCCAAGTCGCCCCAGCATTCGTAACGCGTATTCTCTTGCGCGCTCAGATACTTCGAGCTGGTGTTCCCAGTGTTCACGTTGCTCTGGGGTCAACTCTTTCGGTACGGGTAGGTACCTAACGTTGTCTAAATGCTCTGCCATTTGAAAGTCAGTATAGCATTTTCCAGTACAATAATATACAGAATGAGTGAGATATACAGCGACAAAATAAAAACCCCGATTTATACGCCAACTGGCGATAAGCCACATATCGACGAACTGGTCGACGACAAAAAGGTACGCGACCTCAACGAGCGTATTCGTTCATCAAATATACCGTCTGACATTCAAGTGTTCCTGCGCAAAGCTGCGACCCGACACTATGTTTATGACTATCGAAAAATCGCTGAGTATTACGCTCACGCACCTAAAGAAGTACAAGAACTATTCGAAGCGTCTCACCTCGTGATTATTGACTTTGACAAAGCAATCGAAGAGGGCTACGTTCAAATGAATAAACGCCTTATGAGCGTACGATCAAAACAAACAAATTACGACAAAGAAATACATGGAAAACAAAAACTTCGTAGCACTGATATTGACGCACGGGCGACCGAATAACCAAGTTACCGTAAACACGCTGAAGCGTCACGGTTATACAGGTGAATGGAAGCTCGTAGTAGACGATGAAGACGCAACATTACCCGAGTACCGCAGAGTATGGGGTGATGATAAGGTGGTCACGTTTAGCAAGAATGAAATCGCAGAGCGGTTCGATGAAGTCGACAACTCAGGTGAACGTCGCACTATATTTTATGCTCGCAACGCTTCGTTCGATATTGCTGAAAAGCTAGGGTATAAGTATTTTATCCAGCTTGACGATGACTACGACAGTTTCAGGTGGCGAATGAACGAGGATATAAATTATTCTTCGCTTATGCTATCCCCGCTACCCGAAGAACAGACGCTCGACAAGGTGTTTGACATTATGCTCGAGTACTTCATATCGGTTCCCCTGATGTACTCACTCTGCATGGCGCAGTCTGGTGATTACATCGGTGGTGGCGGTTCGAAGATGGTCACTGACCAGTTCAGACGCAAGGTGATGAACAGCTTTATTTGCTCGACAGATAGACGATTCAAGTTTGTCGGTCGTATCAACGAAGACGTGAACACCTATACGTCACTTGCGCACCAAGGGTTCTTGTTCTTGACGACAGCATTCATTGCACTCAACCAGAAGACTACCCAAACAAACACTGGCGGTATGTCTGAGATGTATAAATCGCTCGGTACATACACCAAGACCGCATACACAATTATCACTCACCCTTCTGGTGCAAAGTTCTCGGTTCTCTACAATACTTCAGCCATCAAGGGTGCAGGTAAAGAGAAAGACAACAACGCGTTTCGCATTCACCACCGTATTAACTGGCGCAATACCGCACCGCTTATCCTTCGAGAAGAGCATAAGAAAGTATAATAGGTAATAGAACTATGAATAATCAACCCGACCAAAAACCCAAAGAGACCCCTGAAGAACGACGAGCCCGACTCATCGCTCAACTTGAACGTGGTCGCGAAATTGCAAAAGAAAAGAAAGAACTTATGGAAGCTGCGGGCATGGACCCGTCAGACTATCAATTAACAAAAGACGGTGACGTTGTGCAACGTAAACCATCTGTGAAAAACCTCTCAAAAATCGTGCAAGAAGTACTTGCTGACCCTGAGTGGATTGACAAGGTGATTCGTAACCAGCCTGACTGGTGGCAAGGTCTACCCGTTAAAAATGCCGCATACATTATGACAACTAGTATGATTACTATGGCTATGTCTGGTAACCTCAAAGCCGCTGACTGGGTTCGAAAGACTGGTTTTGGTGAAAAGGTAACAGTCGAAGCTGAAGACGATTCATTCTTCGGTAAGCCAGACTTCACGATTCGTGTGGTCAACCCAACATACACTGTAGAGGAATTGCAGGGCGAAGAACCGAAATACATCGAATCAAACGCTTCTGAAATGATTGAAGAACACCTAGGCACCGAACTCGATGCAGAAGACGTTGAATCTTAATGGCAGATGTCGTATTTTCAGACGCGCAGTTGCTCGCTTATAACGAGTTCTTAAACCCGCAAAGTACCCGTATTCTTTATGGTGGTGGTGCGGGTGGTGGTAAGTCATTCTTTATATGTCTTATTGTCGCGCTTATGTCAAGAAAGTACGCTGGTATACGCATTGGCCTAGCTCGAAAAGAGTTGATGAGCTTGCGACAAACAACACTCTCGACACTCCTCTCAAAAGTGCACCCCGCTCTCGGTATCACCCAAGACGACTATGTTATTAACGGTCGCGAAAACTTTCTCGAATATCGTAACGGTTCGCGGGTTCAGTTTCTTGATCTAACTGCGAAGCCATCAGACCCTGACTTTGAAAGTCTCGGTTCACTTGAATTGACTATTGCACTCGTTGACGAGGCAGGTGAAACAGATAAGCGCGCAGTTGACGTGCTTTCTTCGCGTGTAGGACGATGGATGAATCGCGAATTTGGTCTAGTCGGCACAACACTTCTTGCGTGTAACCCCTCAACTAACTGGCTTCGACAAGAGTTCTACGACCCTTACGAAGAACGCGGTATGGGACCAGTTCAAAAGTGGGAAAATGGTGAAGTATGGGTAGACGGAACAAAAGTGCCAGCTTACGACGTGTACATTCGTGCAACCGTAACATCAAACCCGTTCATCGACCCCAACTACATCGAAAACTTGAAGAAGCTACCACCACAAGAACGTAAGCGTTTGCTTGACGGTGACTGGAATTATCTCGATGACGACGACTCGCTATTCCCAATGAAACTGCTGGATAAGGCAACGACGCTCCACCCAGACACGGACGAGCCAGAAGATGCGAAGTTCAACAAAGCAATCGGTGTCGACCTTTCAGACAGCGGCAAGGACGCAACTGTCGCAGTGCTCGTTGAAAACGGGGTTGCTACTAAGTCGGTTGAAATCAAATCACCAAAAGGTAGCGACCAAGCAATCGGTCACGCTATCGCAGAGAAACTTATCGACTTTGCGCTCAAGAACGGGTTCACTCCCGCAGTTGCTAAGTACATCACCATTGAGGGTAACGGTGTGGGGGCTTCAGCACGCGATGCCTTGCGTTCTAAGGGCTGGAAGGTAAATGTATACATCGCAACTCAACAGACCCGCTCAGACGGCTTCTACAACCTTATGCTCGATCTAGACTCTGGACGTATGCGGTTACTCGATGGGTCTAAAGACTTCAACGTATCAGAAGTTAAGAAAGAACTTATTGCTCACACCTACGACCTCGACACAGGTAAAACTCGGGTGGTCAAGAAAAGCGTACTTCGCAAGAAAATCGGTCGGTCACCTGACTGGGCTGACGCGATGATGATTGCTAACATGGCTTACAACGCGTTTAAACCAAAGCCTGTTGGCGCATACATTAGGTGGTAACGTGCTTACCCCATCAAATAACCTGTTAACCGTTGACGGTTGGAAAAACGTCACTGAATTAAATGTCGGTGATGAGATTTTAACGACCAACTTCGCGGGTCACGGTATATTCTCCCCGATACTCAACATTACAGAGTACGACTACGATGGATATATTTATGAACATGTGCATATCTTCAAGCGACAGGGTGGTATTATTAGTCACTTTTCACTTACCGAAGACAGCACGCTACCCATTAGAAAGACGCTGTTTCGCAAGAGCATTCTCACAGGTGAACGTATTGCAGTTGAACAAATCGACAATATCAAAATCAAAGACATTAAGAAGAATGTTCAAGCAATCGTCAAAAGCCCTCTTCAGTTCACAATGAAAGATAAGCGTCATCAGGCTGGAGTAATCAAAAATGGTTCACTGGATATGAGCGAGTCAGAGTATTTCAGACTTCTTGCTTATGCGGTTTTTAGGGGAGCGATTACACAAGACGAAGGTTCTCGTCACACCCTTACAATGTTCAGGGTTCGTGAAAAAGATGACCCGACACGTCTCATGGATTTGCTTGATCGCAACCGAATCGCGTATCGTACATCAAGTGGGGTGAAGAACGGTTATTTAGAACGCTTGATATTCTTGCGAAGCAGCGCAGGTGCGGCTCGTTCTTTAAAAAGGTTCATAGGTAAAAGGGTGTACGAGCGAAAAATACCGAACGTGGTTATGCGCTCAACCTCACCTGACGCTGTTTATGCGTTCATCACGGAAGTTCTACGAATCAAGAAACCTGAGTGGGACTTTGACAACGGTATCCCTTCAAAAGGTCCACCCCTAGACTTTAGCGTGAGTAATGTAGAGCAAGCTGAACAGCTCGCAGACCTTTTCTTCAAGATTGGCTACCCAACAACAATAACTACAACAAGCTATTCTACACAGTTGGTTGTGAACCGTCCAAAGTTCGCTAGAATAAAGGTAGAGGACATTATCAAAAAAAAATACACTGGAAAGGTGTACGCAGTCGATGTCATCAATGAAATGGCAGTCTGCAACCCCACAAACCTCGGCCCCCGTTTCTCAATGGTGGTCAAAGTAAATTAGGAGAACATTATGATTACAGTACACAACCCGACCAATCTACCACTCGTCAAAATCAGTGAAGCAATACCCGTTCAGGGTGACTTGAAAGTGCTCACTCAAGAGAACTACGATAAGCTCAAACAATCAATCCTTAGTGACGGGTTCTACCTACCTATCTTCGTCTGGAAGCACGATGGTGACATCTACCTGCTCGACGGTCACTCGCGACAAAAGGTCATGGAAAAAGAAGGTTGGGACGTTGAAGTACCTTACGTGGCTGTTGAAGCTGAAGACTACGATGAAGCTCGACGCAAAATTCTATACATTTCGTCACAATACGGTGTCATCACAGAAGATGGCTTCAATGACTTCGTAGTAGGCCTCGAACACTTGGATATTTCGAACATACACTTTGACGCACTTGATTATACACTTGCAACTGACGCATTCGTGGACGTTAACGAAGCTGAAGACGAAGCTCTCTCAAGTATGGTTGATGAGAAAGAGAAGACGTACTCACTCACGATTAAGGCTGCTGACGAAGAGACAATCCTTGAAATTAACGACAGCATTCGAGACGTTCTCGACCAGTACAGCGGTATTAGCGTTCGGGTCAAGTAGTGAAAGCTACCGTCTGCAAATACTGCAAAGCGGTTGATAAGCACTATTCGTTCCAATGCTCACAGCGACCTCGCAAAGAGGTAGAAGCGAAACCGCGCAAAGCAATCAAGCAACGCGGTAAGCACTATGATTTATGGCAAGAAGCTCGTGCTATCTTCGTGGCGAACAACCCAGATGCGAAGTGTTCGGTATGTGGTAACCCCGCAACCGATGTCGACCATATTATTAAACGTAGCGTTCGACCAGACCTGCGATATGTTCAAAGCAACCTTCAATGGTTATGCCGTAGATGTCACACCCTTAAGGATAATGGTATTCAGTTATAATCAGGGTAGATGACAGAGAAAGAATGGAAGTCGCCTCGCAAAATCGAAGAAGAGATAAAGCTCTATAGATTAAAGCGGTTCGAAGACTACATGCGAATGGTTGATCGTGGCGAGCTTAGTCGCTCACTTGCAATCGCAGCTCTGAGAGACGAAATTGAATATAGCACACAGCTAACAGTGGAGACCGAACATGCTGATACCTAGAGAACCGAGCCCAGTAATCGAAATTCACACAGGTGACGAAGACTACGAACTCGACCGTGAGAATACGGTCATTCGCCTTTACTCTGAAGAATACGAAACCATGAACCACGTGGTGCACACTCGCGAAGCCATGGGTCAAACAGCAATGAAGGCTATAATGCTGTTCAACCAGCCAGAACTTATTTCAATACTCGACGACCACGACTTCACTATGGTCTGGCAGAAATACCCTGCAGATGATGTGGTTGAGTACTATACTGAATACCAGATGAACTCACTCGACACCGACCTTAGTTAGTCTTTCATACTCCAGCGACCGTCTGACCATACCCACGACCACGCGCCAATACTTGCGCCAATAAGAACGATAACCGCTACGATTGTCACGATGACATTATTCACTAGCTTGTAGCCCAGCGAGTCTTTTCTCAGCTGTTCAATAGACACAGTTTCAAGTTTCACCTGGCCACCAAAAGCAGATGCTAAGGTTCCTTCTGATGTGTTCGTCAAAAATGAAGCGGTGAACTTGAGCGGTACTACGTTATAATAGTATCTGTCGCTAAAGTCTTTACGGTGATACCCGTCAACTCGAGTGACGAAGTTACCGATATTGAAGTTATTCGCATTGTACTCTCGCCCGAAGTAGGTGATTTTATCAGCATACTTTTCTTCACTACCAACCCTGTCCCAGCTGTAGTAGGTACGAGTACAAGTACGTGGGTGTTTGCTAGAACCGCAAGAATAGGTTTGTGTGTGTCTAGTGTAGCGTTCATGCACCTCCTCTACGTAAGTAAACGACTCTTTTTGGTCGTCAAACTTCGTACCTTTTTTAGTTTCAAACTCACCGCGAGATAGAACGAGCCCTTGGTGCGAGTCTACGTCGTAGTTGAACTCGTCCTGTTTCTCTGCTGGTATTGCGATATTGTATTTGTAAGCGGTCTTCCAACCCTCAGTGTCAGCGTAGTCTTTGATTAAGAAGCCTAGGCCAATGACAATTGCCGCAGCAATGAAGATGATGAGTATTCGCTTCAGGTCGTTCATTCGAACTTCTCAGCCAATCCCATATCTACCGAGTACCCACCGTTTGCAAGAGGTATTACACCTGGCCCGTACCGCTTTTCACCTGCGGTTTGCGAACAGAATGGGCACTTGTTTTGCTGGTACAGAAGTACCTTGTCGTCACCGTCGCTCAACATAGTAGATTCGATAATCTTCGTGTTCTTGCCGAGGGCTGGGCAGTCGTGCATATAGACAGGGGTAGCTTCTGTATGTTCAGACATATTATTCCTTGTCGAAAAGGTCGCGAGCTTCTGCGTTGTTTACGTTGTAGTCAAGAAGTGGTTTGCGTGATAGGTCTTTACCAAGAATGCTCAAGAATAGAGTGTTTGGGAACCCTTGAACGTACTGGTTGTAGTCTTTCACTGTATCGTTGTACTGTTCGCGGTATTGTGCAAGACGGTTTTCGGTCGCGCTAAACTCTAGCATTGTTTGCTTGTATAGTTCGGTTGACTTGATCTCAGGGTACGCTTCTGTCACAGCTTGAAGTGTCAACTGCGCTTGCTCTACGTTACCCTTATTAGCTTGTGAACGTGCTTCTGCGATGGTTGTTTGAGTTTCTTGCTCAAATGTACGAGCTGATTGCACAGCGTCTACAAGGTTGTTAAACAGGTCGACACGTCGTTGTTCTTCTTTGCTGATGTTTGACTTTGCAGTTGCTACAGTTTCAGACTTGTTAACGTAAGTGTTGTTGTAACCTGCGAGCCCACCAATGATGATCCATAGCAGTACAAATGCTACTCCTAAACCGATAAAAATGCTGATTGCTTTACTTGTTGCGTACCAAGGTGTTTTCGAGGGTGACATTGTATTCTCCGAGTTAATATGCTTTTCATAGATTATAACACTGCACAACTGTTTTTATAAGTGTATAATAGATGTAACGGGGGCGATATAGATTTCGACAGTAGTACCTAACAGTTAAGTTGCAAGTACATGATTAGTTCAATCACACTTAAACGCAAACACATTCGTTTCAAAAGTTAAGAACGCAGTTGCGCAATTCGTTGCCAGCCCAGTTCTTGCTACAGCTGCTTACTAGCGGTGCGTTTTATGCAAGTTCGTTATTAGCGCATAAAACGTTATACACCCTATAAATAACGTTGTCGCGGTTTCTTACTCCCACGCAAAACAAAAGGTAAGCTGAGCACACTCCTAGATGTCTGACCTTAAACAGAACAAACTTGTAGACGCTTAATTATTAAACCGCTGGACTCGGGTGCAATACCCGACGCTTCCACCAATTAGAACCTTTACAACACGGCACGACTCACAAAGAAAAGACAAGAAAAGAAATGACAAAAACACAACCTGTAGAATTAGTATTTGAAAAGAACGGCACTAGCTGGGGCCTTAGTAGCGACATCGTTAAACACACGATTGACCTACCTATACCAGAAATGGGCTTCGACCAAGGTGTTCACCTAGTCGGGGCAAAAGTAATCAGTAGTATTAGCACCAAAGACGACAAGTCGGGCGGAGCTTCAGATACTGGGTACATCAATATGGTCGCAAACATTATCACCGACCAAGACGTATCGAACATTGTGGGATCGGTTCTCACAATCGTTGACGCAACAATCACTGATAAGGACCAACGCAAAGCGTTCAAGTCGCTTATCAAACAGGCAATCTATAGCCGATACAGTAGCGTAACCATGCGCTCAGGGCAAATCGTTGGCGAATCTGGGTACACCATTAACCCAGGGCCAGACGGTATAACAGAACCAACAGAGAACTAATAAAATAAAATAATTGTCGTGCCGTGCTATAACGGTTATAATAGAAGTACACCAGAGCTAGACTGCCAAACAAAACGAGCGTATCTATACGAACGAATGGGGTCAGCGGGCAGGACACGGTTCTGGGTCAATGATGTATTGTCTGACCCCAGAAATTATTATGGTAACAGCAGAAGAAATCAAACAGCGTTTCGAAAACGCAAAAAATCAACCGCTTGACCCAAATCTCAGGTTTACTTGCGCTTGCGGTAAACACGCCCCAGATGTACAATTAACAGATAAAGATTATCAAGAAATTGCAGATATACTAAATGGCGAATCATAAACGAAAACCAAATTACAAGTCCAAACGTTCGTGTGGGCTTTGTAAACCATGGAAGCGCATTGGTAACAGCAAGAAACTTGAAGACCGCAAGACGGTACTGGCTGCTATGACTTAGGTACAATCAAGTACCAATAAGCATAGGAGTTCCCATGGGACAACTTAAACGCGACCACGGGGGTTATCACTCAAGTGGTCTCTGGATCAAATACCAACAACCCGCTGTGGTTGAAAACGTGTCACGCAAAGCGAAGAAAAAAGACACGAAAAAATGGTGCAAAGGTAAAGTAGGAGTCGAACACAAATGGGTGCAAACACTGCACCGCTCACGTTACGACCGCTACAGCTACTACACCAGCAAATGCGACACCTGCAAAAAGGTGATATACCAAAAGCGAGTAAAGTCACAACCCCTCAAAATTGAAGTAGAGGGGTCTTCGGGCATTCGCTCATTCCCTATACAAGTTAAAGTAAACGGTAAAGCGATACCAATCGACCCCCGACGTTTTACAGAAGACTTTTGCTGGCAGTGTATGGAATGGCACCAGTACTAATCGCAAGTTCATACCACTCTTGTGTTTCGTTGATACAGCGAATCTTGTGAGAACGCTCCTCTTTCTTACGACGAACGAATGTTATGCGACCTTTCTCAGTTCGCCAGATCGCGTCTAAGTTAGAGTTGCAGTTCTGGTGCATAGGACGCAAGTTGCTTACGTCGTACTTGCACTGTGGGTAATCCTGTACCCGTAGAATGTGGTCGAGTGACAGTTCGTATTTCCAGACGGGTTCACCGCAAAAAGCGCACAACCAACCAGTATCACCCTCTTCGCTGAACTCGGTGACTGGGTTTTGTTTCCCCCATTTTTGTCTGGTTAGTTTCCATTTATTTGTTGATAATACTTTTGCCATTGTGAACCTTAATTTGTTCGCATTGTACCATTTGCCCCGTTGTGTCTGCAAGCATATTCCTGTATAATTAGCACCAGATGAGAATAGAGGACGTAATCAAAGGTATCAAAGAGACTCGCGAGGAATTGCGCTCCCCCGATGCGATTACCGCCCCTGTTCTGCTTAGTGAGAATATGTACAAGCTCGCTCAATACGTTTCAGCCGCAGAAGAAATCGTAGCTGACATCGAGTCAGAAATGATTCTGTTTGAAGCCGAGAAGGTAAAAGAGCTGTCTCGCAACAACTGGTCAGACACAAAGGTCAACCAGAAGGTGCGGCTTGAAAGCGCAGCGAACCGTGCGACCGTAGCACGTCTCAACAAACTAATTGACTCATCATGGCGACTTATCAACGTATCACAATCACGACGTAACCATATAGCAGAGGAGCTAAAAAACTTACTATGAAAACCTTATTCGACAAATACTTCTACAAGGCTGATGACACGATTCTTATTCGTTCGTCAGTTATGCAACAAAAGACTGGTCTGGCTTTATTTCTTGCTGGTGACCGTCTACCCCCTTACATTTACAAGGTGCAGGTGACCAACCGCACTTGGCGTGGCTACACTGTCGTCGATGGTGATAACCTCAAGTACTTTGTTAAGTTCAAGTATGTTATCACACGGGAAGAAGTAGTCGAACCCGCTACGAAGAAGTAAAATGGACGCGGTATATCTTTACAAGCATACGAACAGCGATGAACTATTCTATTCGATTCGCTTGCTTCAGAAGTTCTACCCCGACCTTGGCACTATCTACGTTATCGGTGATTTGCCACCAACACGGCTGCACGGTGAAGTAGTCCATATTCTACACCGTTCAATCGTGGGTAAGTTCGCTGACCAAATGCTCAAGTTCGCACTCGCGGTTCGCATTCCAGAACTGACCGACCAATTTATTCTTATGATGGACGATGTTTATCTCACCGCACCTTTTGAGCCATACCGAATGTACGACCGTAAGTACCCAATGCTAAACGAGAAAATAAAATCTCGCGCTGATGACCCGTACCGCAAATCACTTATCAAGACGGACGTGTACCTGAAGCAAAATGACCTCGGTACCCGTAACTACGAACTCCACGTACCTGCTCTGATTGAAAAAGAGAAGGCGTTGTATATGACAAACAACCTCATCGACACGGATTTCGACCTGCAAATTAAAAGCCTGTACTTCAACTTCTACCCTTCGCTTGACGGGCTGGGTTCAGTGCCGTATGATGATGTTAAAAACATTAAAATCGAAGACGTTAATGCCTACTTATCGACAAGCAATGTTAAGTTCGAAAAATATAGGAAGTTTTTGGATCAATTACTATGAATGAACCTGTAGTCGGGGTTGCAATATCAACCTACAAAAGACCAGATGTTTTCAAGAAAACATACAAAGAAATTAAAAAGTATCTGCCAAAAGGTGCCGTGCTTGTCGTTGTATCAGACCACGATGAAAATGCACCCAAAGAAGCTGATTACGTCTTCCCTGAACGTGGTGGTGTTGCAAGAGTCAAGAACAAATGCCTCGAACTGCTCGAAGAACGCGGTGCGACTGACTTTTTCCTGTTCGATGATGACACATACCCAAAGGTAAAAGACTGGTGGAAACCTTACGTCGACAGCGAAGAGCCCCACCTTATGTACCAGTTTCGGGAGTTCGCAAATAACCCAGCAAAACAGCTTACCGATATGCTTGAAATATACCGCGACAGCACAATCGTTGCTTACTCACACACTCGCGGTTGCATGATTTATGCTAACAAGTTAGTGCTTGAAAAAGTGGGCGGCTTAGACCCTCGATTCGGTATCTCGATGTTCGAACACACCGCATGGACTAACCGCATCTTCAACGCTGGCCTTACTACGTTCAGAGCAATGGACGTGCCTGACAGTTCGAAGCTGATCTACAGCATGGACGAATACCAAGAGGTTTCAAGCTCAATCGAACAACACGCACGTCGAACTGGTCTTGCGAACAACGCGAAATTGTATCGCGAATCACTAAAATCCAGCGAGTACATTGATTACCGAGAGGTCAAGAAGTCTGATAGCGCAGGAATGAACAACGTAATTATCGCTTCTTACTTTACATCGCACGAAGACCCTCAACGCAAGGTAAACTGGTCAGCAGATTACAGTGCTATGAAGCCGCTCATTGATTCATTGCAGGGCGAAAAGCTAGTGCTTCTGCACGATTGCTTCGATGAACCCGACACCGAGCAGGTCACACACATAAAAGTCGAGAGCGTATTAAACCCGTACTTTCAGCGGTGGCTCAGTATTTATCGCTACCTGAAACAGCACCCCGAAATTGATAATGTTTTCTGCGTCGATTCAACTGATGTCGAGGTGGTTAACAACCCGTTCAGAGACATGGAACCTGGCAAGATTTACTCTGGTATCGAGCAGGGTGTGCCTTCACAAAGCAGATGGTTGAGACAGCACTCAACCGTTGAACCATATCGCACTTTCACCGCGCGAAACCGTCAGCACATACTCAATTGCGGTGTCGTTGGTGGCTCTCGTGAAGACATTATCGACATCTGCAGGGGTATTTACACCCGATACTTCGATAGCGGTAAGAAAATAACAGTCGAAATGCCGATTTATGGCTTTCTGCTACGAACCTTCTACGCTGGTAGGGTTGTCACTGCGGGTGTTACAAATCAATTCAAGTCGTTCAAGTCAGATGGCACCGAACGATTCAAACATAAATAGAAAAGAGAGAAAATGGCTGGAGTTTCAGATTTCGAAAACAAACATATTATTAGGCAGTGGTTGCTAGACCACGAAGATGACTTTAAAACCGTGCTCGACATTGGTGCGGGCGTGGGTACATATTCACTAATGGGTCGTATGCCATCTCAACACTGGACCGCGCTCGAGGTTTTTGAGCCGTATGTTGAAATGTTCAACCTTGAAAATAAATACAATGAAGTAATTGTTGAAGACGCTCGAACTCACGAGTATAAAGACTACGATCTTATCATTGCGGCAGATATGATTGAGCACATGGAAAAAGAAGAAGCAAAAACCCTCATTAAAAAACTGATTGAGCATTCAAAAACTTTGTTGCTTTGCTTCCCTGTAGTTCATCACGACCAGCACGCAGGAGCCGAAGGTAATGATTTTGAGACACACGTTGACCATTGGGACGTAGAAGAGATGGACGATTTCTTGGCTGATAACGATTTCACTTCTATTGTTGGTGAAGTCTGTGCTTACTACCACGTTAGCAAACCCTAATCTTTTTTGGTGATTGTTAGAGCGTGGTGAAACAGCCCCCCCTACCCCCCAAGAACTTAAACGTCTTGAAGGATAGGTAAGCTGAATCTTTCTCGGAGCCATGCCGTCGGAGTTTCATCAGTGTAACCACCCCCTATAAGTAGTACAATGACCTGTCACGTCAAAGGGTTACAGCGACAACCTGCTATATCATTCTGTCCAAACAGTAAACTGCAAATCAGAAGTCGATAAGAATATAGCGTCGAGGGTTTGCACCTCTTCCTGGTTCTCGTCCCAATTCATATCATACAGGGCGTCCTTTGCCAATGCTACTTTTTTCATTGTCCTGTATAATAGTAATATGGTAGAAGATAAAATACACATCAGCAGCCCACAAAACCGTGAACAACGACGAGCGACTAAGCCGTCAGATCCAAAGTACACGAAAGCACGCTGGGCAATGCAGCCGAAAGCTGAGCTACGACGCAAACGAAAATTAGGGAGAAAATAAATGGCAAAATCAACAGAATCACGATTGCTTGCGATTGAACGAAAAGTGCAGCGCGTAATCCGCAAGAGCATTCGCAACAATGAAACCGACTACCACGTTCAAATGAGCGTTTCTTCACTAGAGCCAGGTGTCGTTAAGTACTCGCTTAACATTCAGAACCTAGACGGTACGTTCGCGCCTATCACCTCTGTGCTGACTTCGCTAGATGACCTTGAGCTTGTCGCAAAAGAGCTTGAAAGCAAGATTGACCGCGACCTACTCGAGAAGAAATTCATCCAGTCACGTATCGACATCTTCGAAAAGCAACTAGAGGGTGCAAAGCAATCTCTCGCTGACCTTGAAGAACTTGGTTACGAAGGGCTACGCGAGCGTCAAACACTTGAGTTCAACGCGAAATACAAACAAGCTGAAGAAGACGAGGAAGTAGAGAGCTAAACAGCCTCTGCCACCCGTCTCCAGCGGGCAGGAACGATTATGGGTAAAAAGTTAACAGGTAACCCACATATCATCAAAGACGGGGTTTGCACCCTGTTTTTGTTAGATAAAGACGGTAAGGTACGCGCTAAGACAATCGTTGACGAAGATGACGCTGAGCGTGTCTTAAAACGTCGCTGGTTGGTCGGTAGAAGCGGGTACGCAATCACGGTGGTTGGTGAGAAACAAATCGGTCTACACAATTTCATTATGAATAGTCAGATGATCGACCACAAAAGCGGCAACCGTTTTGATAACCGCAAGGTAAATCTGCGAAAGGTAACTCGACAGCAGAACGCGCAGAACGTTGCCATCGGTAAGCAGAATACTTCTGGCTACAAAGGAGTCTCTTGGGACTCACGCCTAAAGAAGTGGGCTGTGTTTATTCAAATCCCTGGTATGAAGATCAAGCGGGTTTGGGCAGATGACGACCCGATACAAGCCGCGTACATCTATGACCAGTGGGCTATGCAACTATTCGGTGAGTTCGCTCGCACCAACTTTCAGTACAACAACGAAAAAGAGACCTAGCCATCCACGGTAAGTCTCTCTTTCGATACGTCGCTCAGGTTTTTACCTACGCGTACGCTAATTGTAACTCGACTATTTTACTTCTGCAATAGCTTTGTCGTGAATGTTCATAATGATTGACACGTTGTCAAACCAGAACAGTTGCGCTCGGAAGATACCACCCGTAGCTTTGAAGTTATTGTAGAAACGGTCGTGTGAGAATCCTGGTGTACCAAGAGCTGAAAGATACGCTCGGATCATCTTACCTTGAATGAAGATAGGGTTGATACGTGCAATGTCTTCGATTTGTTGTACACGGTCTTCGATAGTTTCGTGGTCGAAGTCAGCAAGTTGGCCTAGCTTGAAGCGTCGGTTTTTACCTGATGATTCCCCGCCAACGATAATCGCTAGAAGAATTGTTGGTGTTAACCAAGTGTGGTTTTCTAGAATGTCTGCAAAGTTCTTGTAAGTCTGTGAACCTTGTGAGACGTAGAGGTGTAGGTAGTCCATGAGGTTCCAAGTCTTAGATGTGATGTTCATCTGTAGAGCGTCAGAAACTGTGAGACCTGGGCGCATAATGTAAGCAACTGGGATGCCTGCTGTTTCGGCAGCTTGTAGACGGTGTTGACCATCAATGACTTCCATCTTTTCGTTTACAGTAATAGGTGAGATTTCTGTAATGTTAGTTGGTTTACCTTTTGCGTCTGGTTGTTCGATTTGCGCGATAAGACGCTTAACGTGCTTTTGGTCAACGTTTCGGTTACCACCAAGCACCTTAAATTGTTCGTAGTCTGTTGTAGACTGAACTTGATTTGTTGTTCGTGACATATTGTCTCCTTGCTGAAAGCAATTTTATATTCTTCTTCTTATACACCGTAGTTTAGAGACATACCGCTCAGGTCATTTTGCTACTCTAATGTTCGAGTTCGTGGTCGTACGTAGCCTGGTCGTTTACCAGTACCAAGTCGAATATCTGCTGAACGAGCTGCTGGTTTATAAAACTTGTAGGTGTAATCTTCACCTTCAACTTTTACGTACTTGCCGCGTGGCGCAATACCGCTCTTAGCAAAACGAATTGAACGTAGTGTGTGGTTAGTCTTACCGTTTCGGGTCATAGACTTTAAGTAACCAACGCCTAGGTGTTCTTTTGTTGCTACTGGTTCAAACTTGACAATGCCTTCTTCTGGGTCGAAAAGAATCTTTGCGAACTCGAAGTCTGGTTTGTCTTGTCCGAAGTAAAAACCGTCAACTGTGTGACTGACGATATTCTCATCGTGCGATTTAGGGTCTCGCTTCCCGACTGTAAACTCAGTTAGTGCCATTATGTATTCACCTCTTTCTTGAGTTGTTTATTGGTTTCTCGCAGAACTGCAGCCTGTTGCATTTTCTCTGCGTGTTTCTGTGTGTATAGCTTAGTGCCGAATGGTAACTTGTGTTTAGCAAGATACTGGGTTCGGTTTAGCTTATGCACACGAGATACATGTAACATCAAGTTAGTCTCAGACTTGAAGTCACACTTTTTTTCTAGACAGTAGGTGTTGTCTGCCGCTTGTTGCCAAGCATTGCGACCACCTTGCCTATACATTCGTGTAATCTGTGATTGAAAACTTGTGATAACACACCTCCTGTGAACTACCGATATTTTAATGTACACACCTATCGTACCACCCATAAAACGAGGTGTCAACACATTTTTACCACCATTTTCACCACGAACGTGCCGCCTCTCCGTAACCCCTGTTTTTCACCTTTATATATACTAGATATAGATAAACAAGATATAGAAAGAGACGACAACATGTCCGTGACTAACCCACAATTACTCTTAAAACTTAGCAAGAATAAGTTTTACAAGTTGACAAAAGCAGAACAGGAAATCTTAGACGATTTTTTAGCGAAAAACTCGGAAAGCGATACGACGAACTCTCCGAAGACGAAATCACGCAAGCTCGCAAAGACTACCCCTGCAACTGTCAGCACAACCCCTGATGAAACACCTACGTTCACACGCAACTACTTCGAACGCGAAACTGGCGAAATCCCAGAAGAAGATGTAGTGAATCTGCGAGATGACGACAATGCAGGTAAATAACTTCCACGAAATTCGTTGCCCATACGAGAAGCTATCTCGAACTAACGGTCAAAACTACAAATGTAACTCACTTTGTGTAAAAGTATCTGACGGCTCAGCTGGTGAAGCTCGATGCCGCAAATGCTACGCTAACTTCATCTTTAGCGTTGTAGACGGTAACGTGCAAACTCAGACTATTCAACAGGTCGTAAGCGCGAACCACACTAAGAAATAAGTAGACCTATAGATGAAGATCGTCCGACCAGACAAGCTCCGCACTATGAAGCAGACTATCAAGCGTATTCACTACGCTACTGCTTTCTATTCCGAAACAGCGGTCGACTCAGTAGAATACTACGAGCAAGGTACTGACGCTCCGACAATCATCTCAAGCAATATCACCACTGCTGGCTCATTCAACTCTGCAGTTGGGTCACGAAATGTGCTTAAAATACACGGTATTGTTGACCAAACAGAAGGATTGAGCGCAGACTCAGCACTTTTGGTGCAAAAAGAGACTCTTGCGGTCATTTATAACGGTGACTTTCAATCTACGGATACTTGGGATACCTCAACCGTCGCTGGTTGGTACCTAAAAAACGAAGGGGGCTCAAGTCTCGCTTCAATCTCAACAGCAGAACACCACAGCGGTACGAAATCACTGCAATTACACGTTGACGAAGACGATAATTATGTTTCAGCTGGTGTATCTGACGCTCTCGACACAGCAAACATCATACGGCTTACACCTGAAGGTCTATACACCTTCTCTTTCTGGCACAAATCTACCGAAGAGGGGGTTTTGAACCTCGTTCTTACAATGCAACGAGCAAATGGGGATACAGTTTACCTGCAAGCAGATGGTACTTGGGGTGACACACCTAACATCGCTATCTCAACAAGCGATACCTGGACTAAATATACGATCAACTTCGAAGCTCAAGACCGAGTTCGACTAATGCAATCACCACTTATGGATCTTTACTTGCAAACTGGTAACGGTTCTGCGGGTATCGACTACTTCTTAGATGACGTGGTTCTTGACCCACAGGTAGCAAACAACGCTGACCTGGCTTACTTCGACCGTTTTATCCTTCACCGTGGGGAAGTAACGAAGGTTGAAAAAGACGAAGACGCACCTAGCACTACAATCACCATTGATGACGCTATCGTTGTCGCGGCTTCAACTCCGTACGGTGGCCTTAACATTGATTACCCAGTGACAATCGAGGGTCTGATTAACGCAATCGCAACGTCAGTTATTACAAATGGTAGCGCGGTTTATCCAGACAACCTACCAAATCTCGACTACTCACTCCCATCAGATGCCTTCGCAAACATTCAGAACTATATGGTTCGTGACTTCATCGCGGACATCGCAGAAGCGACAGGGTCAACTGCTCGAATTACACCTCAAAATCAGCTCGAGTTTACCCCAATCACCATGAACCCAGTCGACACACTCGACCACAGCACCCTTAGTAAGCTCAAAGTTATCGCTACAACTGGTAGGGTCAATCAATTGTCACTATCTCGTCAACCACAAGATGACAACATCGTAGAAACTAACGAAGTATCAGCAGTCGCAGACGGTTTGACTACATACCGTATCGTAAACAACTGGATTATGGACCCGAACCGAGCCGCTTTCATTGTCGACCTATTCAATGACGTATATGACGGTGTTGAATACTACACAGGTAGAGCAGAAACAATCGGGCTATGTGCTTATGACGTAGGTGATGTAATCATCATGGACAACGGTGGCGACGAATACAATATGTTCATCAACGAAATCGACCTAGTCATGGAAGGTGGTAGCATCAAAGAAATTCTCGTCTCAGTTCCATTTGACGACGGTACGACAAACCAACAAACTGCTGGTAATGTCTTGACTACGCTTTACAACACAAAGATTCAGGTAGACCACCAAAACAACAGCATCACCTCTCTCGTGGCTGAGTACACATCATTTGCAAACGAAACTACTTCGCAATTTACTCAGGTGCTTCAAACTCTCGAAAACATCACATCAACGATTCAATCGACTGGTGGCGGTAACTTAATCCAAAACTCTGTTGGCTTCTCTCGCGAAGGTACAGCCCTATCTCACTGGATCGAATCTGGTACGGGTACACTTAGCTCTCAAGACGCTCCATCTTCACTCGCATACGGTGCGGTATCAGGTCACTCTATTATGCTTACAGGCAGCAGCAAGAAAATAAGCCAGCGCGTACCAGTTACGCTTGGTGGTGAGTATTCATTCTCAGTCTACGCAAGCAAAACAACTGCAGGTAATGCTCATATCCGTCTTTCAAACTCAGTAGACAGCTACGAATTTGACCTACTTTCAGGGCAAATCTACACTTGGACTTTCTTCTACACGGAAGGTATAATAGCTTCAGACGTATACTTCGACATCGAAATCGAGTCAGACGGTGCGTCCGCATTTTACATTACTGACCCAATGCTCGTGACTGGTGTATATCGTCAGGTTTGGTCTCAGTTTAACGGTGAAATCCTTAACACGAGTGTCCAGATCGACACACGCGGTATTCGGGTATACTCAGATGAGAACGTTGGTTCATACACAATGATGACACCAAGCGAGTTCGCCTCATACGACTCAAACAACGAAGTCGCGTTCCGAGCTAACAACGACACTATCGAAATGAACAATATGCTTGTAAATGGTGATACATATTACCAAAACTCGCGAGTATTCATTCGACAGGACAGCGACGGTCTATCATATTACATTAGAGACCCAGCATAGAAATAAACAGGTATATATAAATGGCAGGTTCATCAACTCAACGAAATGGCTCAGGTTCTTTTGCGAACTGGGGTCTTCGTATTGTCTGGAGTTCTTATGTCGACGTACCAAACAACCGCTCACGTGTTGACGCAACCCTCCAGCTGATTATCCCTGGTGGTGCCTCAATCGCCGCTACAGAGTCTGGTGCAATCAACATCAACGGTCAGTCATTCGGTTTCTCTCGTGGCTCAACTACCCGTGGTGCAGGTACGCATAACCTCTACTCTTACTCAACTTGGGTGCCGCACAATGGTGACGGTACAAAAGGTATCTACATCGGTGGTTCATTCAGCTCTGGTTGGTCATTCTATAACAACTCGGGTGGTCCACGCGATGTCGGTGGTAACTTCGGTCTTGATAATATCCCACGTAACCCTAACATTCAGGGTGCTTCTGACTTCAATGACGAGGGTACCCCTAGCGTCTCTTACGCAAACCCAGCAGGGAACACTGTTACTGGGTTCTTTATGCTACCAAACATTACTGGTGGTACTCAATACGCATGGCGAAACTTCGGTGCGAACGGTGGTCAAACGTATAACTGGTCACTAAGTGCTGGTGAACGCAATGCAATCCGACAAGCAATGGCTAATACTGCATCGACAACTGTCCGCTACTACATCGGTAACGGTCTTGGGTCTGACCAAACCGTCGACCGAACCGTCTCTATCGTGGGTGGTGAACCTACATTTAGCACATTCGGCTACTACGACAACAACCCTGATACGGTTGAAATCACAGGTAACGATCAATACTTAATCCAGAGCTACTCAGAACCACACATTACAATCGAGTACCCGTCTCAAGCAGCCACAGCGAACAAATACGCTACAATGAACTCATACCTTGCGGTTACCCCTTGGAACTCAGTCAACATACCCTTTGACGACGAAGACATCGACGTTGGTGTAGACATCGCTAACTACGGTGACAACTTCAACTTTCAAGTAAGCGCAAAAGACTCACGTGGTAAAATGACCCTCGCAAGCAAAACTGCGAACCTATTACCATACAACTCACCTATCTTGAACATTGGTGTTGAACGTATCGACTCTGGTGAAGGCGACTTTGACGCAATTCAAATGCAAATCGGTGGTCGTTTCTCACCTCTAACTGTTGGTGGATCACCTAAGAATGCGGTAAACGCTTCAAACGGTGTATCATACCGCGCTCGAAACCTCACATCTGCGGGTGAATGGGGTGCTTGGGACAACGTGGATAATACCAGCGATGCTTCGGGTAACGTAACTGTACCAGACTTCACGGCTACTACTTTCGCTGCGGGTGAAACTACATACGCAGAAGCAAACACATATCAAATCGAAGTGAAGATGACTGATAAGCTCGAAACAAAGTCTTACTTCTTCACCCTAGAACGATCAATCCCTCTATTCAAAATCGGTAACGATGACGTTATTTATTACAAGGGTATCGCAATGGACGACTACATTGTATCTGTCGCCCCTGAAGGCCCATCTGGTGCAACTGGTTCTCAAGGTGCAACTGGGGTCGGTCCAACTGGTCCCCAAGGTCAACTCGGTAACACTGGGGCTACAGGTCCAGCTGGTGTCCGTGGTTTCACGGGTGTAACTGGTGTACGTGGATTTACAGGTGTCACAGGTGCTACTGGTGTCGGTGAAACTGGGCCAACTGGTGCGACTGGTATCCAGGGCCCGAGCGGTGCAACAGGTGTCGAAGGGCCAACAGGTCCTCTCGGTTTCACTGGTGTTACTGGTCCATCGAACTATGACGTATGGGTAGCTCAAGGTGGTGTCGGTGGTACTGGTGCGTTCTTGATTACAGCTCGCGGTGCTACTGGTGCGGTTGGTAACACGGGTACTTCTGGTCTAACTGGTGCAACAGGTATTCAAGGTCAAACAGGGCCACGAGGGTTCACTGGCGCAAATGGTAATACTGGTGCTACAGGTACTGGTATTCAAATCGTTGGTACGGTTCCTACTGCTTCTAGCCTTCCTGGTTCAGGTGCAGACGGTGACGTATACATTGCTACTGATACTGGTCACGGTTGGACATATAACGGCACAACTTGGGTTGACATCGGCCCACTAACAGGGCCAACAGGTCCTGCAGGTGCTACTGGTGCTGGTCGAACTGGTGCTACTGGTATTCAAGGTGTACAAGGGTTCACAGGGCCAATCGGTCACTCAGGTCCAACAGGGCCAATGGGTGCTTCTGGTGTCGGTGTTCGTATTCTTGGTACGGTCGCAACCGTAGAAGACCTACCTGACGATGCCGCTATCGGTGACGGTTGGATGGTTGATGGCGAGCTTTATATCTGGGACGGTGACAGCTGGGAATCTGTGGGACGCATTATGGGTCCTACTGGTGCTACAGGTGTTCGCGGTTCAACAGGTGTTCAGGGTCCTTCAGGTCCTTCAGGTGCTTCTGGCCCTCTTGGTTTCACAGGAGCAACTGGCCCTATGGGTCGGGGTGTTACGGTTAAGGGTACAGTTATCGTAGAGTTCGACCTTTACGGTATCCCTTCCCCAGCAACAGGTGACATCTACATTGTAGAAAACCCTGACCACGACGCTTGGATTTGGAACGGTGTAGTCTGGGAAAACCTAGGTCCTATAACCGTTGGTGCAACTGGTACTCCTGGTGCTCCTGGTTCGCCAGGTGGTGCCACGGGCCCTCGTGGTTTCACTGGGGTTCAAGGTCCGACTGGTCCACAAGGTGCGACAGGTTCAGGTGCTACAGGTACCCCAGGGCCAACAGGTGCCACAGGCCCAGTAGGGGCAACGGGTACGCCAGGTTCAATCGGTACAATCGGTCAAACTGGTCCTTCTGGTGCCGCTGGTAATACTGGTGCAACAGGGGCAGCGGTCGGGTTCAGAATGTCTTACATTGGGGACTCATCAACAGACCTAGACCCTACATCAGGTAAGTTCTCAGCTGACGCGGCTGCATTCGCTTCAGTTACTAAACTTCGCCTCGACACACTCGACTTCTCAGGTCAAGACCGAACTTCACTATATGAACTTATTGACACCTCACTGGTTTCGCCAAAGGGATACTTCTACGCAACACGAAGCACTGGGTCATTCCAGACAAATGTGTTCGCAATTGACGACGTTCAAAATATGGGTGGTTGGTATAGCTTTGCGGTTACTCCAATATCAGGTACAGCTCTTTCAACAAACGACTATACCTTCATCTATATCCCTAACTCAGCAGAAGGCCCTCCAGGGCCAGTCGGTGCAACGGGTATCCGTGGTCTTAGCGGTGTCCCAGGATCAACAGGGCCACAGGGTTCTCCTGGTGGTGCTACTGGTCCAACAGGGCCAGCTGGTGCGACTGGTGCAATCGGTCAAACTGGTATTCGTGGGTTCACGGGTGTACAAGGTTTCACTGGTTCTGGTGCAACAGGTCCGCAAGGTATTCAAGGTCCTCCAGGTGCGACTGGTACAGCTGGTTTAGCTGGTTCTACTGGTCCGCAAGGTGCAACGGGTGTCGGTGCTACTGGTGCGACAGGGCCTGCTGGTTCAAATGTCGTAGCGGCTAAGGGTGACTTAATCGTAGGTGACGCAACTGCAACACCTCAACCATTCAGTGTGGGTATAAACGGTCACGTTCTAACTGCAGACTCAGCTCAGCCACTCGGTGTGAAATGGGCACCACCTTCAGGTGGCGGGGGCGGTGGTGGTTCACTCGGTGAAATTCGTCACGCTCAAGCGACTATTTATGACTATATGGGTACAGCGCCAATCTCAACTTCAGAGTCTGATCCAGTTTGGTCACTCACTCGATTAACATTAACTTCACCAGTATTAGTTGAAGTAGCATACGATTCCTGGGATAACCGTGCTACAGCAACGTACTCATAGGTATAATAGAATAAATGGCTAACATTTCTTCAGGTGCAAACGGTCCTTGGTCTTCACCCTCTACATGGACGGGTGGGGTTGTTCCTGGCGCGGCTGACAACGTAACTATTGCAAACCACACAGTTACAATCGACCAAAATGTGACCTGTACCAACTTCACCACGCAATCAAGCGGGTACGTTCAATTTGTCGGCACGACAAGCTACACGTTCACTTCAACGGGTACTACTACTATGGCCGCTGGTGCTGGTGCTATGTTCTGGACTGAGGGTTCATATAATGCGAACAGTTCTCTTATTTTCAACGCGGTTGTCATACAAGCTAAGACCTCAACTGGTACGACATACAACGGCTTTACTCGACTTATGGCAGGGTCTACTGGCACCTTAAATATCACAATGCAATCATTTGTCGGTGACAGCAACCAATCTGGTGCGAACCCAGCAATTATATGGACTAGTGGCGTAAGCTCAATTGATATTCTGCCTGGGGTAATCATCACTTGCTGGTCATGGACGATGAACTTCAGCCCAGTCTTCTACAGTAACGCATCTACAGGCACTCCAGCATTCTTCATTATCAACACTAATGACCAGCCTATCAGTGTTGGTGGGTACTTTATTCACACTTCACAGAGTGGCGGTCGTCGATATGTAACTGTCAACGGTGACTTTATCATCAATAGCACGAACACGTCTGCGGGCATCAATATGACGAGCACTGAAGCAGAAGTAATTATTAACGGAGACTTTATCCGAACTAATACAGCGGGTATTGTATACGGGGGCTCTCTCGTCGGTTCGACAACTATCTTCAACGGGAATATCGAGCAAACGGGTTCAAACACTGGTGGCACAATGGTTAGCGCAAGCCAATGGGAAGTTACAATCAACGGAGACGTTATCGCTCGCTCAACTACGACAAATGCGGGTATAGTAAGCTCTACTGGGGCAACGTTCTTCCTATCGGGTAACGCCATTTCTGAGGGAACCGCTTCGGCATTCTACCTAACCAACACAGCAAAAGTAATTGTTGGTACTGCTAACGCTGGGGTCACCCACAGATTAGAGTCCCTAGGTACTGGTTTAGCGGTATGGGGACAGATGATTATGACATCAGGGAACACTTACGAAATCACTCAGCGTCACGTAGATGGTTCGCTACTACATCTCACCGAACACGGTGCGGGGCCAACTACAGCGAATGTTCGAGAAGGTGCGACTTATGCAATCGGTGACAACACAGGCGATCTAAAGATGCCAATGCCACATTCTGTACGAGCTGGCGTGACATACGATGATACAAGCGTGGGTACTGCATTAGCAGATAACAACGACCTAGCAAATATAACGGGTGGTCAAATAGCCACATTAAGCGAGTAATATAAATGGCAACTATTGCATCTCAAGCAACTGGTAACTGGTCTAGCACTTCAACATGGAGTGGTGGTGTCTTACCAGGCGTAAATGACGTTGCTCAAGTGGTCGCTGGCCACGTTGTTACTATCGACCAGAATGTCGCGGTGCAAAGTCTATCTAACACGGGTAACGGTAAGTTCGTATTAACTGGCTCAACCCCTCGAACTATCACTTGCTCAATCTCAATGATTCTTAACACAACAGCTACGGGTACCTGTCTATTAGAAATTGATGGTTCTTATAGTGCGACTGGTTCTACTATCAATACGGGTCTTGTCTCAATCGGTTCGCACACTGGGACAACTGCGCTGGCTGCAATCAACATTTTAGCCGCTGCTACAGGTTCTATTTCATTTACTGGTACAAGCTGGCAAGCAGACAACAACGCGACAGGTCTTGAACCAGCGGTACTGCTAAACGCATCAACAGCCACCCTAGACATCAACCTCACTACAGCCATCCAAGGTAACGGTACGGCATTTGGTCAGGCACTCGTTTCAACAGGTGACAGCGAGATGACTATAACGGTGCCTCTAATATCTGCAGGCCTAAGCATTTCGGGGGGTACCACCCTAGTCCCTTATGTAAAACCAGTCACAATAAATACTGGCTCTATCGTCGGTATAGTTGGTGCTGGTACAGGGTTTAGCGGTGCACGCACAACCGCTGGTGTTATCACAGTCAATGGTAATATCGGGCCAGGTAGCTCACCAAGTCTGAGTATTACGGGTGCAATCCAACTCATCATCAACGGCAATGTTTCTGGCGGTAACACCTCGAGCGGTAGCGCAACTGGTATAACACTTAACGGTTTCAACTTCGATATTACCGTCAACGGCAACGTAAGCGGTGGTACGTCCAACTCGAGTGGTGCAGTAGGTATCCTAGGAAGCAGCGTTGGTGGTAGAATTACTGTCAACGGTGATGTACAAGCTAACCAACTCACGGGTGGCTCGGGTGCTAGTGGTATTAGCTTCAACACCATTAACACGTTCACAGGTATCAGCTATATTACTGTAACTGGTGACGTTCGTGGTGGCCCAAACGCTGGCGGTATTAGCGCGGGTGGTAGCTCAGCTGGCGGTGTTCAGGTATGGGTGGGCGGTAGCGTCTACGCTGGAGTTAGCGCATCAACAAACTTTCTTGGTGTGGGTATTCAACTTAACAACAACGGCTCAAACCTTGTCGTTGAAGGCCCTGAGATTTCTACGAGCGGTACATCTGGATCCCCTGCGATTTACTGTACAACTCAATTTGTTGGTGATGTCACTATTGGTAAAGCGAATCAAACTACGACCATCACGAATACAGCTTATGCAGCCGCAATCGCAGTGCCATATCTAGTAGCAGATGACGCTCATCTCGTCTGGCGTTATCTTTCGAATAACAATTACCAAGATGTCGAGGTTTTACCACCGCTATCAGATGTCGACTCAGATATAGCCGTAACAGACGTTCGTGCTGGGGTGGTCTACGATAATGACGACAAAGTTGGTACAATGATTGTCCCTGAACCTGATGACGTTCTCTATGGCGTACCTGTCGACGACGTAGTCGGTCTTGCTCACGTTACATTAGCAGACGCTGCTGCGATCACGGGTAGCCAGATTGCTTCACTCAGCACATAAATAAAGCCCCTGTGACTTCACAGGAGCTCGCTGGCTGCATTTTACGATCAAAGATGGTTACCAGTCGAGGTTCTCATCAATGTGCATGATTCCACCCTGCGCAAGTCTTGATTTTGCAAAGTCATCAAAGTAACTATCGCTGCGTTTCAATCCCTTCATAACCGTGTGACGTTCACCAGAAAGTGATATTATGTCTTCGGTTTCAATCTCGAATGTAGTGTTAGCTCTCAGCTCAGCTTCACCGTGGTGCCATGTTGTGTCCCATTGAGGGGGATATGGTGTAGAAACCGAGATTGACTTGTGGCGGGCAAGGTCAAACGAATGTATTAACCCCCCAGTGTGGTCTACCATCTCAACTTCTCCAGAATCAAGCGTCGTGATTGTATAGGCGCTTCTCGAATGTTTCAACTGACCCATTCTTCCCTTAATCATGTGTTCAATGTTATTTTTCTTCCCGCGATCAACTTTCGCGGGTTTCTTCATCTCAAAAACAAACGGGTTGTCGTGTTCAACAGGTGGTCGAAGAAAGATGTCGTTCTTTACTGGTCCAGTATAGTGATTAGCTTTGCGAAAACCGTCCCAAGAACCAGAAAGTTTCTGCCGCCAGGGGGCAGGGCTAGACAAATGCTTTTGCATAATTTCGTACATCTCTTCTTGAGTCATCAGCCTATTGCCGCCACTTCTGGGTTATCGTTCACAAGGAGGTAACACCCCGTGCGACTACGCCTGAACAGATACCGCTCCAGCTTAAAGAACTTGAACTGCCCTATATCGGGTTTCGCTGGTAACTGAGCCTGATAAAACTTGTTCTTCAGTACGATATGCCGCGCTGGTAGCTCGATAATATAGTCGAACATCAGCCCATTACCACCAAGTGTTTTCGATTGTGCCTTTGTACATACTGCAACCTGCCGTGTCGAACGAAACGACCCGTAGTGTGCCCGTGCCGCCAGACCGCTCTCCCCCAAGGGCACCCGAGTACCTTTTCAATCGGTGGTAGCTGTATAGCAAAATCAAACATTTACCCTATTATACTACAGGGCACGTACCGCGTCAACAGAGGTCACGGCTTGTCTACCCAGTTGGAGTCGGTCGTGGATTTATTGGAGATGCGAAGGTTTCTTCATAAAAAAATCTCTAAAAAAAGTGTGTGTACCGTTTTTACCCCTTTGACCCTAATGACCCCTTTTTACCCCTTTTACCCCTTTTCACCCTATAGGAACATCTCCTTTTGAATTGTCAAATTATACCAATCGTGGATTCATTAGGAGACTCTATACACCATAGCGTAACGTGGGTGGTGTGGGGCGGTCACAGGCTACAGGACGCAGCGGGGTTTTAAGCCAAAGAACACAGGCTTGGCTGCAGCAAAAGAAAATCCGCAGCTTTTACACTGCGGTTTATTTTCTTTAAGCGAACTTGGTAAGGTTATATTCCTTATCGACGTTCTTGACAATACATTCGTGCAGGTCTAAGAACATCGCTGCCTTCGAACCTATAGCAAGTCTTGACGCATAATCATTCTGTGCTTTGAACGCAATCGTAGTCATCATCGAGTCTTTGATTCCGTTATCGTATATCTTCTTGTGTGCCGTCTGTGAAATCAGCACGAGAAAAATATTCATTCCCGCACCCTCTGCAATAAGTCGTTCAAGAGCAATCTTAGCTCCTTCGCCACACTGCTTTATAAAGGTTGCAAACTCGTCAATCACTATATACATAGGTACGCTGTTATCTTCAACAGTGTCCCCCTTCTTCATACTAGCCTTCCAGCTCGCTCGGTTACGCTTTTCAAGTTCACCGACTGTACGACGTAGAACTCCTCTAAAAGCGTCAACATCGCTGTTTACATAAGCTCCTTTTGCGAACTTTGCATAGTCTTGTGCCTTTGGTGACCAAATCGCTACTTCTGCAATCTTGACCATATCTTCAAGCATAAACTTTACCATCGTTGACTTTCCAGACCTAGACATACCAGAGATAAGGGTGTGCCCCATTTGTCGTGGTCCCATACTTACGACTGTACCAATCTCGGTTTCACCAAGTCGTATCTGTGCCGTTTCGGTTTTCTTGACCTTATAATCTTTCATCATATCATCGAATACATTTCTACTCATAACATCTCCTTTCTGGTTATTCAAACCATTCAATTAACGTGTGAGTGCTGACTTCTACGTTGCCGTGATCGTCAGTACCCTCGTATTCAGTTTCTTCGTATCGGTAGCCCATTTTGTCACAGTGGTCGCAGTATAATCGCTGACCGTCCTCTTCGTAATCAGAGTGCTGACACTCTAAGTAGAAAGGGTTGCCATAACTGGCCCACTCACCTGTCGCTATATAATTGACTTTAATCTGTTTCATATACTAACTATAGCACCTTTTCTGATAAAATACAATACCTTTTATCTAATCTAAGCTATTGTACCACTCAGAGTCGCTAACAGCGCCCAACTTTTCAATAAAAGGGGCAAATTCATCGACTCGCAAGCAAATACCACCAGGGCTGCACACCAAACCACCGTTCACCCATAAGCTGAACCTGATATGTGCAGGGGTCTCGTCTGTAATCCTGTACGTAATACGTTCAATCATCACTCGATCTCCTCTTCTTCGGTGGTTTCAACCACTTCTTGAGCTTCTTCAATCAAATCCTCGAACTCAGACTGCTTCGATAGCAGCCATAAAGCGTCTTGGTAATTGTTAATATCATACTCAGCCCCTTCAAGGACTTCTCGCAAACTTACGCTCATTGCATTCTCCTTAAACATTTCATACACGTTACTTTTCTATCGTTAGTGGTTACGTTCATATCCTGTGTAACCCATTGACCGCATAGCAAGGCCCATTTACCTTTAGTGCCGAACATCTTATCGTACTTGCTCTTTACGCGCCCACGACCTTTTCTACGATGGACGATGACCCGATGCGAACTAATCCTGGGACGGGGGCAGGCTCGAACAAATGCTTTCACCGCCTCACGCAGACTCATCTTCGTCCTCGTCATCGGCAAGGCCATCACAGCAGGACCGTGGGTACCCAGGCTCTTCACCGTCAATCAACGTGCCGCAGGTCATACAACATAAACCGTCCTGCACATAATCTTCAAAGAAACTCATACGGGTTCTCCTGTAATCGCATCTTTGAAATCGCTCAACTGAGCCAGTATGTGAGAGCTTGCAGGCAACCACGTGATGTGTTCTCCCGCAGATAGCATTTCACCGTTAGGCATAACAAGAACGTCTAGCTTTGCCAGTACCATCTTGCCCTTAGTTAGTTCTTTGTAGTCGTTCATACTGTTGCCTCGATACCGTAAAAGTTGCACCAGAACTCTTCTCGCCTTGCCCTGATCTGCCTGTCTTCTGGGTAGTCTTTCACACTCTCCATATAATCAGGTGTACAGGTTGG